>NNBT01000072.1_pt1 | contig 28066 bp, 20 predicted proteins | sample 1173831 | NCBI WGS metagenome assembly NNBT01 (sample SAMN07173936, study PRJNA388173) | plant metagenome | isolation source: symbiotic tissue sample KVJ10 | place: Norway: Troms, Kvaloya island | reverse complement strand
GTGCCAGGGATATTGGTAGTCATCAAAGTATGCAGCACCGCTACCAGAATTAAGGGTGTAGCCAAGGCGCGGAGAGCCTTTAGTACCAATTCAGCCGGAATTGCTAAATTGTTGATTAAAGCGGCGTTGCTGGGATTGGGATTCCCCGCACCAAGGGCAATTCCGACGCTGACTGCTACTATTAAGGCGATGAGAATTTGCAACGTGAGAGGGATACGCTGCCACCAAGGGCTAGCTTTGGTTTCAGGCGAAGTAGTTCTCTCTGTTTGACTCATTGGCTAGGTACTGGTTAACTGCTGTAACTATTAAAACAACACTAATGATAGTGATAATTCCCGAAAAAGAACAGCTTTAATTTTGGTTAAAAACTGTTAATCTAAGATTCCGTTGCTTTGCAAAATCTAGCTCGAAAGGGTATACCACAAGGTAGGCCCCTAGAGATATCTTGGCTTGTGGTTGGAGATGCTTATGTCCTTTGTGCCTTTACATATTCACAGTGACTACAGTCTGCTCGATGGGGCAAGTCAGCTACCAGAGTTGGTAGATCGAGCGATCGCACTGGGAATGAAAGCGATCGCCCTTACCGATCATGGTGTCATGTATGGAGCCGTTGAACTGATCAAAATCTGCCGTAGTCAAAATATTAAGCCGATTATCGGCAATGAAATGTATGTAATTAATGGCGATATTGAGAAACAAGAACGCCGTCCTAAATATCATCAAGTCGTTTTAGCTAAAAATACCAAAGGTTACAAAAATTTAGTCAAATTAACTACTATTTCTCACCTCAAAGGTGTTCAAGGTAAAGGAATTTTTTCTCGTCCTTGTATTAATAAAGATTTACTAAAACAATATCATGAAGGCTTGATTGTCACCAGTGCTTGTTTGGGTGGAGAAGTTCCCCAAGCGATTCTCAGTAATAGACCAGATGCAGCCCGGAAAGTTGCTCAGTGGTATAAAGATGTATTTGGTGATGATTATTATTTAGAAATTCAAGACCACGGCTCCCAAGAAGACCGGATTGTGAATGTTGAAATAGTCAAAATTGCGCGTGAACTAGGGATTAAAATTATTGCGACTAATGATTCGCATTTTATTTCTTGTTTTGACGTTGAAGCCCATGATGCTTTGCTATGTATTCAAACTGGCAAGTTAATTATTGAAGATAAGCGGATGCGTTATAGCGGCACAGAGTATCTCAAGTCTGGTGAAGAGATGCGGCAGCTATTTCGCGACCATTTGCCGGATGATGTAATTGCAGAAGCGATCGCTACTACTGAAGAAGTCGCCGATAAGGTCGAGCCTTACCATATTATGGGTGAGCCTCAGATTCCTACACCTCCCATTCCTTCTGGTCATACTGCTGACACTTACGCCGAAGATGTTGCATGGAGCGGACTTTTAGAACGCTTAAATCGCAAATCTCGCCAGGAAGTCGATTCCGTCTATAAAGAAAGATTGGAATACGAACTAAAAATGATTCAGCAGATGGGTTTTTCCAAATACTTTTTAGTTGTATGGGACTACATCAAATTTGCTAGAGATAATAATATTCCTGTGGGGCCAGGTCGGGGTTCGGCGGCTGGTTCATTAGTCGCTTATGCGATGCGAATTACTAATATTGACCCCGTGCATCATGGGTTGCTATTCGAGCGTTTCTTGAACCCAGAACGGAAATCCATGCCTGATATTGATACAGATTTCTGTATTGAACAACGGGATAAAGTGATTGAATATGTCACTGAGAAATATGGTGCAGATAGAGTTGCTCAAATTATTACTTTTAACCGCCTAACTTCTAAAGCAGTTTTGAAAGATGTCGCCAGAGTATTAAATATTCCCTACGGGGAAGCTGACAAAATGGCGAAAATGATTCCTGTGGTGCGGGGGAAACCAACGAAACTCAAGGTAATGGTTTCTGATAAAACTCCAGAACCAGAGTTTAAAGAGAAATATGATAAAGAACCCCATGTTCGCCATTGGCTTGATATGGCTATGCGAATTGAAGGAACTAACAAAACTTTTGGTGTTCATGCCGCAGGTGTGGTAATTTCAGACGAACCACTTGATCAAATTGTGCCGCTACAGAAGAATAATGACGGTTCCGTGATTACCCAATACTTCATGGAAGACCTGGAATCAATGGGTTTGTTGAAAATGGATTTTCTGGGTTTACGGAACCTGACGCTGATTCAAAAAACTGTAGATTTGATTCAGGAAACGAGAGGATATCGGGTCGATCCTGATGAAATTCCCCGCCAGGAAAGAAAAGCCCAAAGGATATTAGCTAAAGGTGAACATAGCAGTTTACCTAAAGATGTCCAAAAAACTTATGAATTATTAGAAGCAGGTGAGTTAGAAGGGATATTTCAATTAGAATCTTCTGGAATGCGTCAGATCGTGCGAGATTTGAAACCTTCTAATATAGAAGATATTTCTTCAATTTTGGCACTTTATCGACCAGGCCCATTAGATGCGGGGCTAATTCCTAAATTTATTAATCGCAAACATGGTCGAGAAAAGATTGATTATCAGCACCAAATTCTAGAACCAATATTAGACGAAACTTATGGAATTATGGTCTATCAAGAGCAAATCATGAAAATTGCTCAAGATATGGCGGGATATTCTTTAGGACAAGCTGACTTGCTGCGTCGGGCGATGGGTAAAAAGAAAGTTTCTGAGATGCAAAAGCAGCGAGAGAAATTTGTGGATGGCGCAGCTAAAAATGGTGTACAGAAAAAAGTTGCAGATGAATTATTTGAGCAAATGTTGAAGTTTGCTGAATATTGTTTAAGCTATGACACGGAAATATTGACAGTAGAATATGGATTAATGCCGATTGGAGAAATTGTCGAAAAACGCATCGAATGCAGTGTGTACAGCGTTGATGATAATGGAAATATTTACACGCAACCTGTGGCACAGTGGCACGATCGCGGAGAACAAGAGGTGTTTGAATATTGCTTAGAAGATGGTTCATTAATTCGGGCAACAAAAGACCATAAGTTTATGACTGCTGATGGTCAAATGTTGCCAATTAATGAAATATTTGAACGCGAATTGGATTTAATGCGGGTTGAGAGTTTGCCTAATTGAGAGGAGAGGTAGTGATACAGCAGTTTCGGCAGCTATGAGGTACATCCTAAAAGCTGAAAGCAATGATAGGAGAGGGGCAAGGAGAAAACTATATTGCATAATAGCCGGAAGCGCTGTAATTGAGGAATAGCCAGAATAGCCAGAATAGCCAGGGAATAGCCAGCCAGGGAATAGCCAGCCAGGGAATAGAATTCCCTGTCTAATAGTGCAAGTCCTCTAGAAGAGGACTAAAAAAACTTGGTTTAATTGTTCGCTAGTTCCAGATAGTCGTCTTCAGACGACTTTAGCTTTCAGACAGGGAATTTCATTCCCTGGCTGGCTGCTGACTGGCTGCCTTCGTGAACTGGCTGGGCTGATTCACTGGCTGACTGACACTGCTAATATGATAATTTTTTCAGCAATATGGGAAACATAAATGTATGTAAATAAATACAAAATTTAAAAAATATTATGTCTCTGTGGCGACTTTATTATCATATTGTTTGGGCAACAAAAAAACGCCAACCTCTAATTACTTCCAATAAAGAAACTGAGCTTTATAATTACATCATTAATAAATCCACTAGTTTAAATTGTATACTCCATGCCATTGGAGGTATTGAAGACCACATACATTTAGTAGTATCTATCCCGCCAACAATCGCGATTGCAGAGTTTGTGAAAAAAATTAAAGGAAGTAGTTCTCACCATTTCAACCACAATCTTTGCCCTACATCAGAAAAATTTGCTTGGCAAGAAGGATATGGTATATTCTCTTTGGGCAGTAAGCAACTTGAGCAAGCTGTTCTATATGTTCAAAATCAAAAAATACATCATCTTGAAGGCACAGTAAATTCCCATTTAGAAAAAGCAGGCGCATAACCAAGAAAAAGAAACTGCTAATATCTACGGGCAACTCAAAGCTGATTCATTTAATCAATTTGCACCCAGAGAAAAAAGCAAGCGGAGAAAAATTAAAATAACTGATTTAGGTTTTGGTTAAGTAGAGAGTGTCATTTTTAATTTTGAATTGTTAATTGTGGTTTTCCCCAAAGTATGGTTTCCTGCTTGTAAATGGCAATTCCCGGTTTTGCTCCTTTGGGTTTGTAAACGTGTTTTGGCTGAGTGTAAACTACTGGTACTTGCTCACTCTGACGGGCGCGACTGTAGTATGCCGCAAGATTAGCTACAAATTGCAAATCAGCTTCTTCCGCAACAGCACCCGGTTCTAAACGTAGTAATACATGGCTTCCTGGAATTTCTTGAGCGTGGAACCATAGATCATAATCCCCTGCTACACGAAAGGTTAATTGGTCATTTTGGCGATTGTTACGACCAATTAATACTTCAAAGCCGCTAGGGGTAAGGTAACGATGAAAGTTAGTGCTGGGAGGTTCGTTTGCACTGCGGCTACGGTATTCTGGATCTTCAAGATACTTTTGTCCAATCAACTCTTCGCGGATTTCTTCTAAAGCTCGTAAATCTTCTGCTGTTTGGTAGGTGTCTATCTGAGCGTAGGCGTAGCCCATCGAAGATATCGCAGCTTCTACTTGTTCTAAATACTCAATTTCTGTCTGCACTTCCAATAGTAGCGGTTCGACGGCAGCACGAGCGCGTTTCAGCTTTTGGTGCTGTTTGTAAAGACTTTGGGCATTTTGGACGGCATTTTTATCTGGTTGGAGTGCGATCGCAACTGGTAAATTTGTCTCAAAATCAGCAAGGATAATTTCTTTCATCCCCGGTTGCCAGTTTTGCAGGTGAGCCATCAATAAATCAGCTTTTTCCCTATATTCATCGGCTCGATCTGATTGTTGCAAGCGCGTCTGAAAGGTTTGAGCTTTATTGCGTAATTTCGTCAGAATATTATGCAATTTCTGACTCAACTGATGGCGCAATTGGGAAAATAACTGTTGATCAATTTGGTTACTGTAATAGCGGTTGAGCAACTCCTGGATATTTTTGACCTTTTCAACTGCACCCCAACCCATTACGGTGTAACCATCTTTTGTCCAAGCGGGTTGAAATTCTTTGGAATCTAGTGCTTGTAGCCATTCTTGCCAACGTTCAAACAACCGTCGCCAGTCGTCGGGGTTGAGAGTATCGGTGGATGTTTCTGGTGCGATATTTGCTTCTATCAGCATTAACTCCAGTAGTGCAGCACTTAAGCCACTATAACTTTTGAGCAATTGCCGCTTGATTGCTCCTGGCACTAAACTTACCCGTTCTTGCCAACGTTCTTGAGATTCGCTCAAACTGGGGACAGTTCCAGTTAGTTTCGGTGGTGTTTCATAAGGTTGTCCGGTTTGGATGGGACGTACACTCGATTGTTGCTGACTGACTTGATGAGCCGCAGTGATAATTATATTGTTAGCGTCGGTGAGAATGACGTTGCTATACTTGCCCATGATTTCTGCATAGACATGATACAGGGCGCTTTCTCCAGGACGACGGGCAAATTGTAAATCAATCACACGCTCCCAAGGAGCGATCGCTTCAATCGCCACCAATGCCAAACCACCCAATTGGTGTATTAATTGTTGGCTAAAGGTAAAGGTATCTGGCGATCGCGGTGGCGGATCGCCAATACAAATATGTGCAGCTTGGGGATGCCAAGAAATCTGTAGCCAATCTCGCTGTTCTAGGGTGCGTAATGCCATAGCAATCGTGTAGCGATCGCGCTGGTAAACCTGTTCTAAGCGTGATGGTAGCCAGTTAGCGCGGATTTCGCTACAAGCAGCTGTGAGAGTGGTAAAGTCAACTGGTTGCAAAGCGATTAGTTTTTAACATTCAAATGGTAGCGATCGCCATGCCTTTATTTTTGTTTAGTTAAAGCATAACAGACCTCAACTATCATAGCGGTTACTTGGTTTGGTGATAGCTGCGAATAAAAAAACGCAGAAATTATCATAAGATAAGCTTCTGCGTTTAGGTAATAAGTTAGTTTTTTATACAGTTTGTTTTTGGTGTTGAGTTTTCTAAGCTCACTCACCATTATTTGTTACGCAAAAGCGTTATTTAGCAACCAAAACTGGTTTTTTTGCAGTTGATTGCACTAGTTCTGTAGTTGACTGCACTAGTTCTTTTGCTTTTGATTGCACTAGTTCTGTGGTTGACTGCACTAGTTCTTTTGCTGTTGATGCTACTGGTTGTGGTTGCAACAGTTGGGTGTAAAGTTCACTCAGTTGATTTGCGACACCATCCCAGCTAAACTTCGCTTCGACGCGCTTTCTACCGGCTTTACCCAATTCATCTCGCCATTCTGGATTTAAGAGAATTCGGTCAATAGCAGCTGCAAAGGCATCTACATCTTGCGGTGGAGCCAATAAACCAGTTTCTTCATTAACTACAGTAAACTGAAGTCCGCCGACATCGCTTGCTACTACTGGTGTACCGCTTGCCATCGCTTCGATCGCCACTAATCCAAAGGGTTCGTAGTGACTGGGAACAACGCATACATCGGCGGCTGCGTAATAAGTTGGTAAAATATCTTGACTCAGACGACCGGCAAAAGTGGTAAAGTCACTCATCCCCAATTCGTTGACAATTTGCTCAATGCGATCGCGCTCAATGCCGTCACTGTTACCTGGAGTACTACCACCACCAATAATTAGCTGGAGATTGTTGGAGTCGCGTATCTCAGACTGATTTATTGCTCGTACCAAAGTTTCTATACCTTTGCGTTGGTCAAAGCGCCCCACGTATAGTACAACTTTGGTTTCTTTATCAATCCCCAATTCAGCCCTGGCTGCTTCTCGTGCAATCGAACCAAATCGCTGAATATCTGTACCACAGGGAATAATGTCGATATTACCTTTTGTGGAAACTAGCGATCGCATGTGTTCCTGTTCTTGCGGACTTGTCGCCACAATTCGCTCTGCTTTTTCCAACACATCTTTTTCCACGTCTAATCGCTTATTAGCAATCAGAGGAATATCTTCTATAGTGTTATATTTTACTGCTCCTAATGAGTGGTAGGTGTGAACCTGTTTACTCTTTTGGATTTCCTTTAACTCCATCCCCACCCAACCAGAGAGCCAATAGTTAGTGTGAACCAATTGGTATGTAATGTCATTTTCTACTTGAAATTGGCGGAAATTATCCACAAATTCTTGCAGATATTCAAAAATCTCATCTCGCGGCACAAACTCTAGGGGGCCAGCTTTTAAACGAATAGTTCGACAATTGTTGCTATGTTCAACTATCGAGTCTTGCTCCAGACTCACTTTGCGGGTAAACATATCAACTTGCCATCCCAGCTGCGCTAGTGCTTCACCCACATTGCGCACATAAACATTTTGTCCCCCTGCTTCTTCTTTCCCTATTTCAATCGCTGGGTCTCCGTGGACGGAAATCAAGGCGATACGTTTTTCGGTGTTAGAGTTCATAGTTTGTGTGTTGCTGATTTTAACAAAGTTTTAGTCTGTTACAAGCACGTGTATAGCACACTTACCTGAATTATTTAGGAACTTTGATTAATATTGATTTTAATTTACTATGTCTAATTTTTTTTTACATCCTCTGTCAGAAGTATACTTTTAGAGTAAATACAACATATTTAGTTTCTTTAGATATAGGAAATTGTTATATCTATATCTCATACTTTTGATAGATAAAAATGAGATTTTTTCATTCACCTATAGCTTTAATTTCATAGATATGGCAATAGATACGGCAATTTTAATTTGCTCTCTGCCTAGAGACTCATATCCCTGACTTGTGTGAGGATATATCTGGTGAATGAGGGGTTTAACCCCACAGCATATATCAGAGTAGGAAGTCAGAAGACTTGAAAAAGAAGTCAGAATTCAGGATTCCAAATCAAGACGCGACTCGAAAATACTCGCTAACGCTACGTTATCCGCTCTTTCGTTCAAAATACCCAACTGAATTCTGGCTTACCTCTCCTGCCGGAGACGCTGCACGAACGACTACGCTCGGCGACCACCTGACTCCTGAATTCTGTTTTGATAAAAATATATTTATTTAGCTTATATTCTCTAAAAGAAATCTAAATTCTGTTTTTACGCAATTCTACTGATTTTGCTTCAAACTAATAAATATAGTCATCACCAATTTTCAAACGGAGAAGATTAATACATGAGTTTGATAGATGGTATATTTCTGACGATATTAAATGCTGTTGCCTGTCTAGCACTGCCTAAGCTGCTATCTATAATTCTGCCTGTCAAAAACCGAAACACTGAGTCTTCAAAGTCTGCTATGACATCACAAGATTCTAACTCTGAAATTCCCAGTTTTTCTTAATGTAAACTGACGATCTATAGATACCGCCTTGATGAGGAGAAAACTTAGTTATTGGTGCAAGGCGATATCTGAACAATAAATTATACATATTGTGTTTTGGGAAAAGAATGAGAGCTGTTTTTCCATGCAATCTAAAATTTATACAGGAAAAAGCTGGTCTACAATACAGCTAAAACCAGGTAATAGCGGAGAAATAAGATGATCGCTACTAAATAAGGTTACTACCAAGTTAAGTTGACTTTGTTCGCGCCGATAGACCTCTAGTTTACGCGATCGCCAATCAGCAATCCAATATTCTTTTACTCCTCTGGAAGAATAAAGTTTAAGTTTCGCTTCTTTATCTCGTCTTAGGTCTTCGTTGCTAGCAGACAAAACTTCGACTACTAAATCTGGTGCGCCAGTTAAATGTCCCGCTTCATCCAATGTTAGCGCCAAGGTTTCTTTAGTAGCCCAAACTACATCAGGAATCACATTATCTGATTCTGAAAACAAAACGCCAGGGTTGATCACAGCTTCTCCTAAACCAGTAGACTCTGACCAAACATCAAGTTGTCGGAAAATCTTGCCGCAAGTTTGCTGATGTTTAAAGTGAGGTGCCCTGGTCATAAATAATTCTCCATCAACTATCTCGTAGCGCGTCCCTTCATTTTCTGCGAAGAGTTCCACATCGTGAGTTGTCCAGCGTACTCCTGTATTAAGCATCTGACTCATCGGCTAACTCCTTTAATCTGGCTTTTGTGTATAGCGTTTCTCGTTTGTATGAAATACACTCTGACCTCTCTCCAAACCTCTCTCCTAAAAGGCTACGGTGTACACACAAGTCTTATAAAGTTGTCTAACAGTGTTTCGATCCCCCCTAACCCCCCTTAAAAAGGGGGGAAATTTCTTCAAGTCCCCCTTTTTAAGGGGGATTTAGGGGGATCAGATGATTTGTGTGTACACCGTAGCCTAAAAGGAGAGAGGCTTTGATAAATCTTACTCCCCTGCCCTTGTAGGGAAGGGGTTGGGGGTTAGGTCTGTATTAGACTCAACCCAGAAACACTATATTTTAATCATAAGATTTAAGTTTAGCTTCCTTATCTAGTTTTTCAAAAAATAAATATATGAGCAAACAGAGGCCTCCCACCAATCTCGATTAGTCAGATGACAATTGATGTACTTTTGTGTTCGCTCACAAGAGAAAGTTGTAATCTTTCCTGGTACGGATATTAACTTGACTCCAAATGCAATAAGCAAAACACAACAAAGAAAATATATCAAGTTATGGTAATGCATTAATTTTTGCATATTTGAGAGATTTTATTTCTCTATTATGTTAATTTTGATTATCCTTCATAACAAAACAATCATTGTTTTGTTTTTATTATTTGTCCTAAGCAAATTATCACTTGCGATTTTCCCGCCGCCACTTACTCCGTACTAAACGAATTTCATCAAAAGTGTAGCTTTCGCCTAGTTGTTCTTTGATGGGAGTGAGGGAAATGTCACCCAGTACTTCTAAAACCTGCCAAATTTTTTGTTGATGTTCTAAAGGTACTAATTGATTTAAATCAACTGGCTGATTTTTTCCAATTAGTTTTTCTAGATGAGTGCTAACTGTTGCTGGACTAAGGTTGCGCTTTTGGGCAATTTGAGCGATATTTAAACCTTGTTGATGCAATTGCAATGTTTGTAATTCAGTATAAGAAGAAGATGATTTGGCAGAAGATACGGAAGTAGCAGATTTATTTTGCAAACCTTTTTCTTGGCGGTAGGCGCGAATTTCTGTAAGGAACTTTTCGCCATATTGAGCGAGTTTGTGACTACCTACACCAGAAAGTTTGGCAAATTCAGTTAAGTTTTGGGGTTGCACCTGTACCATCAATTTTAAAGTGGAATCGTGGAAGATGACGTAAGGTGGTACAGATTGCTCATCAGCTAATTGTTTACGTAGCGATCGCAACTTCTGTAATAATATTTCAGCTTCTTCTGCTTTTTCACTCCCCTGTTCCCAGGTAATCTTTTGGACTGTGGTTACAGCTAGCGAAACTGTGCGTTGTTTTCGCATGACTTCCCAACTTAGGGCATTTAGTTTTAAAACTGAGTAACCATCGCTAGTTTGTTCTATTAACCCCTGATGTAAAAGCGATCGCCCCAACATTCGCCATTCATCTACAGTTCTATCTTTGCCAATACCATAAGTAGAAAGTTTATCGTGTTCGTACTGGAGAATTTTGTCTTTTTTTGCCCCCCGCAACACATCAATTATGTGTACCATCCCAAATCTTTCTTTACAACGCGCCACACAAGATAAAAATTTCATGGCTTCAATTGTCCAATCTTGCATGGGTTTGGGATGACGACAATTGTCACAATTACCGCAATTCCCAGGAAACCTTTCGCCAAAATAACCCAGTTGAATCGTTCGCCGACAATCAGTGCCTTCAGCGTAATCGATCATCTGACGCAATTGTTGTTTAGCAATCAACTGTTCTTGAGGATCGGTTTTTTGATCGATGCTCCATTCAATTGTTTTAACATCACCAAAGCTGAAAAATATTGTACATCGAGATGCTTCTCCATCTCTACCTGCTCTACCCGATTCTTGATAATAACTTTCTATATTTCTGGGCATATCAAAGTGAACTACCAGCCGCACATCGGGTTTATTAATTCCCATACCAAAGGCAACTGTTGCCACCATCACCCGGACATCATCTCGAATAAATCGCGTTTGATTACTACTACGTTCCTCATCAGTTAATCCAGCGTGATAAGGCAGAACACCAATCTTATCATTTTGTAGTTTAAAAGTGAGTTCATCAACTTTTTTACGAGTTAAAGAATAAATAATTGTCGAACCTTCAGTTTCTCGAATTAGTTCTAATAATTCAGCGTAAGCATATTTAGTTTTAGGACGAACTTCGTAATAAAGATTTTCACGGTTAAAGCTGGCAAGATGAATGCTTGGTTGCTTTAGTCCTAGTTGTTGAATGATATCACTACGGACGCGATCGGTTGCTGTGGCGGTGAGGGCGACTGTAGGCACATCAGGATAGCGTTTTCGCAGAGATTTTAACTGGCGATATTCTGGACGAAAATCGTGTCCCCATTCCGAAACACAATGCGCTTCATCAATAGCAAAGCTAGAAATACCGATTTTTTCTTTAACTAAATCGAGAAACGGTAGAAACCTTTCACTGAGGAGACGTTCAGGGGCGACGTATAGTAATTTTACTTTACCGCTGAGGATGGCTTCTTCCCGCGATCGCACTTTGTAAGCGTTCAAACTGCTATTGAGAAATGTCGCGTTAATATTATTATTTCGCAGTGCTTCTACTTGGTCTTGCATCAAAGCAATTAACGGCGACACTACCACAGTTAGTCCATTTTTCAACAATGCTGGTAGCTGAAAACATAGAGATTTCCCCCCGCCAGTCGGCATCACAACCATTAAATCTCGGTTTTGCAGCGCATCTTCGATAATTTGCCGTTGTCCGGGGCGGAATTGGTCATAACCGAAGTGATATTTTAGCGCTTGTTCGAGATGGGGATACTGAAGCATAGCGATCGCTTTTTCGGGGTCTGTCTGCGTGAGTAGTGATTGAAGATATCAGGATTTTAACTCACATCATTGGTAGCTTTGGTCAGAACTGCGTTTCTATTGGCGATGTCTACGACGGGCTACGCCTACGCTTGACTTTAAAGACTGCCGCTACAAGATTAGCGATCGCACTTGTATTGAGCTAATAAATATCGTCATGAGTACCGAGTTCCCCACTATTGTCATCGGTTTTCAGTGAGAAAACAACGCGACAATCATATTCATATCCACAAGAACATGAAAAACCCTAAGAGCTTTCCCTCTAGCTTGTGAGTGCCCAATTTGACTGCAAATATGTCATTCTCCATAGCAGCAATCGTTTCTTCTATTCTGGCCTGTAAGTCAGCATTACGACGAGGAAATATTTCGGAAAGCTCTTTTAAATTTGCTCGTGATAACTAACTTATACATCGGCTGCATTTGGGTTATTGAGATATTCCCGTAATTCTTGAATTACTTCGGCAGCAGTCTGGACTTTGAGCCTACCTGCTTGGAATTCAGCAATGGAAGCTGCTGCATCTGACGCAATTTCATCTCGCCGACTTTTAATAATTCGGTTTTTGAGAATTTGTACCAGCATTTCTTGTTGCTCTAAAGTAAGCTCCATTGCGGCATCTAAAACTCTATCTAGGTTAGTCAATTGCTTACTCCTCTTAATTATTTGCGTTGATAACAGAACTCGTAAGATATAAAAAACTTAAAAGTCTTATCCTTATCGCTTTTTGAGCTTCGTCAAACTCATATTAATTTATCGCACTAAATCAACCTTTATACATGAGACATGTCTACGACGATCTACGCCTACGCTTGACTTTAAAGACTGTCGCTACAATATTAGCGATCGCACTTCTATTGAGCTAATAAACATCGTCATAAGTAAGTCAGCATTACGACGAGGAAATTTTCGGAAAGCTGTTTTAAATTTGCTGGCGATAACTAACCTATACATCGGCTGCACTTGCGTTATTGAGAGTTTTTTTAACGATCGTTATTCTGAGGTTTCCCTAGCAGCTCTTGACTTTGGACAGTGAGCAAATTGAAGGGGTGTAGTCGGCTCGGCACATTTTAGCTGTGATTCTAAAACATCAATCTTTCGTAAAAGCGATACTCCCCACACTATAGAAATCACCAACTTGATAGTCATACCCACGAGCAAAAGTGTCACTATTGTGGCATTTTTCTTTTGTTGAGCTAGCCTTTTTTGTTGCTCAAAAAGTCGTGCTTCGACTTCTTGAGCACGTTCAGCCTCTAATGCTTGCTGTACTTCTCGCCGATCTAATTCTTCACTAGCAGCTAAAAACCGATAATCTAAGTTGCTCAAGCTTTTACCATTTGCCCACGTTTGAGCATCGATTAAGGCTTGTCCACGCAATAGGCGAGATTTATCTTTTTCTTCTGAAGCTACCCATGCATTAAAGCTTTCATAGTACGGGCGCAAGTAAGCTAATTTTTTTCCAACCCATTCTAAATTAAAAACTTCTTGATAAATTCGGTTTTTTATTTGGAGACAACCTTGTTTTTTGATTACTAAACCAGACAGTAACAGTTCTACCTGTTCTCGACTATCATCGGCTGGTACTTTCAATCCTTGGAGGATTTGTTGATAAATTCCTAACAATCTGGCGGCAAATTTTTCGTTTCTGAGGATGCGATCGCGAATAGTTCGTAAATGCTCTGGTTCATCTTGTGATTCCCATTTTTCGATAATGTACGATCGCACCACATTTTCTATCCAAAATTCTTCTGTGCCAGGAGGGATTTTCAGCTTTCTACCCATATCATCTTGAGATAAACTCACAAGTAGTCGACACAGCTTTTGAGTAAGAAATGGTTGCCCATCTGTCCAAGCTAATACTTCTTTCAAAACTTTCTGAGGATGATTGTCTTTAATATCTAGTCCCAAAGAAAGTGGTTGAGCTTCTTCAAAGGTGAAACCATTTACTTGGATGGTTTTACCAAGATTAAATGGGGTAGTATTATTTTGATATATAATTAAGTCTGAAGGTGTAGCAACTCCAAAAATTGCAAATGTAATCCGATAATACTCTGGATTAATTGCTCGTTGATTGTAACAGAACCGAATCAATTTAAAAAAGTCATCAACAGAGAAATCGAGGCTGAGTATACTATCAACTTCATCAATAAAAATAAATAACTTTTCGTTAGGAAACTGAGTTAACAAAACTTCCGAAATAAATCGACTGGTTTTTTGAACTAAAGAAAGATCGTTTTGTTCTTGCCACCAAGTTTTTAAATTAACTTTCCCTAACAGTTTAAAACTCAACCATAAATCGCCGACAACTCCTTTATACCACTGTTCGGGAGTTATATTTTCACAACCAATATTAGTCATATCAACGGTGGCACATCTAAAGCCCTCTTTTTGCAAGCGGTGCTTTGTTTTGACCATAAGTGAGGATTTACCCATTTGTCTACAGGTTAAAATGTGGCAAAATTCACCCTGTTTTAAAGCTTCGTAAAGTTCTACATCCGCTCTGCGCTGAACATAGCTAGGAGCATCATTTGTAAGAGTACCACCAACTTGGTATCGGTAATTGTCCATTTAATTGATTTTGAATTCTAAATTTCTTCGTATATCTGAATCAAAAAAATTGTCTAGGTAGGTAATTTTGATAAAATTTTCATCATCTTCATGAGATATTAAGTTCATAGTAAAAAATTTAGTACTTACTATGAACCCTTAAAACTAGCGTGGAAATTTAATAGAAGTATTAGCACTATTTTGCTTTCCCAACTGTTGACTAAAATAAAGACGATATAACTCACACATGGCACTAGCTTGATTGCCGTTTAATTGAACCAAACCCATACTTTCTAGTTTATAAGCAGCGATCGCATCTAACTCTACTTTTTCATCTGTTGCAATTACCTGTTCCATAGCTGACATTAATTCTGGTTCTTCTTGCAGTAGTGTGAACAGTTCTCGTAAATGCTGACCGTAAATTCCTACTGGTATAGATGCAGTTTCTAATAACATCTCTAGCGTCATTTCTCCCTGAAATAGATGATAAAATGCAAGGCTCACCAGATAGGGATGTCCTCCTACCATTGCTTGTAGGGGTGCAAGGCGTTTTATCCCTTCCGAGTTTCCTGCCCAATCTAGTCCGTAACGTAATGCTAAACTCTGTACTTGCTTAAGCGTAAATGGTGGCAGTGTAATTGTTATCCCTACATTGAAAGGCGATTGGTTGAGCTTAAGCGGAATATAAATTTCTGTGGTGTGAACCACTACCATCCGTAGTTTTTGCCAAGTCCGATCTTGCTTTGCTTGTTCATGCCAAAATCGCAGCATTGGCAGAAAGTCTTGGGCAATATTGGGATGTTCAAAAATCCGATGGACTTCATTCAAGGCCAAAACTAAAGGACTATCATTAATGTATTGCAACAGATAAGCTTCAAAATAGATTTTGCAGCTTACCTTGCTGCCCATTTCTATATCCCAAAAATCATCTACACAAGGAAGGAGGTTTAACTGCCTACTGACATTTACACAAAACCAACGTAAAAATTTATCCAGGGAAGCAAAAACGTCTTGGTCAGCTTCTTGAAAGTCTAAATAGACAATTTGATAATCTTGCTCTCTAGCATAAGCAATCATCCGATTGAGCAGAGAACTTTTTCCCATCTTTCTAGGTGCTTTGATCCGGATTAAGCAACCAGGGTGTAAAATCTCATTACAAACAAGTTCTTCCAGGGAAGGGCGATTGATGTAAAGAGGAGAATCTAGCGCTACAGGTCCGCTAGGAAATTCTATCTTGCTTGCTGAAAAAAAGTCTGGAGAAACCATTTTTAAGCTAGATTCTTGACCGAACTTTTCTTGGATCTGATTTTCTTGATTACCTAACTCGTCTTGTAAGTGTTTATTCAAGGCTAAATGCAGATTTTTTTTCGTTATTCTTTTTCCAAGTGCTATAGAAAGGTCTTGCCACAACTCAGAACCAACTTCCTTGATGTAATTGTTGCCGTAGCCTGATACCTCTGCCATCTCACCATAAGTTTTACCCAACCACGATTGATAGAGCACAAACCACTGAATTGAATCGAGAGGTTTGTCTTGGAGAATTTTTTTTACAGATTGTAGAAGCTTGTCCACAGTGTATAAATTGTTAAACAGGTAGGCAATTTACTTATAGCGGTTCTAGGTTTAGTAAGGTATGAGAACCCCACCCCAATCACCTCCCCATAAGCGAGAAAGTAACTATGATGTACCTTATGTGATTAGGAAACACTATATAATTTTTGGCCCAGTAATAATAATATACATCTGAAAAAATACTTGAAACCAGAAAAATTCAAGATGGCATTGATACAATTTTAAACTCTATTAGTAAATTACAAATATTATTGTAATTATATTTTTTTGAACAACTTTTGTATAATTATATACTTTTTTATTGACCATTAGTCTCTGCTATTTAGAGTATGAGATTAGTTCAGCCTAATGCAGCCTTGAAAAAGCTGATGACAATCATGGCTCACTGGTATGAGATCCTAGAGACAGTCAATGGAGTGCGAACACAATGGAACAACATCAAAAGCCAACGGTTGTAATTACGGGTGCATCTTCGGGGGTGGGCTTGTATGCTGCAAAAGCTCTTGCTGATAAAGGATGGTATGTAATATTGGCATGTCGGGATTTAGCGAAGGCACAAAAAGCTGCTCAAGATGTGGAAATCCCCTACAACAGTTATACCAGCATACATATTGACCTTGGCTCCTTGGAAAGTGTTCGACAATTTGTGAAGAACTTCCGAGCCACTGGCAAGTCTTTAGACGCTTTGGTGTGTAACGCTGCAATTTATATGCCCTTAATCAAAGAGCCTTTACGCAGTCCAGAAGGTTACGAGTTAACTGTCACTACTAATCATCTGGGGCATTTCCTATTGTGCAACCTGATGATAGAGGATCTGAAGAAATCATCTTTAGAGCCAAGGCTGGTAATTTTAGGAACAGTCACGCACAATCCAGACGAACTGGGTGGAAAGATTCCACCACGTCCCGACTTAGGCGATTTGCAAGGCTTTGCAGAAGGGTTTAAAGAGCCAATATCGATGATTGATGGCAAGAAATTTGAACCAGTCAAAGCTTACAAAGACAGCAAGGTTTGCAATGTGCTGACTATGCGGGAACTGCACGAGCGCTATCACCAGTCAACTGGTATCGTCTTCAATTCTCTTTATCCGGGATGTGTTGCAGAAACGCCGCTATTTAGAAACCACTATCCCCTGTTTCAGAAAATCTTCCCATTATTCCAGAAATACATCACTGGGGGATATGTGTCTCAGGAGTTGGCGGGAGAACGGGTTGCTGCCGTGGTTGCCGATCCTGAGTATAATCAATCCGGTATTTATTGGAGTTGGGGAAATCGCCAGAAGAAAAATGGCAAGTCTTTTGTGCAAAAAGTCTCTCCTCAAGCTCGCGATGACGACAAAGGCGATCGCATGTGGGAACTAAGCGCCAAATTGGTTGGACTTGCATGACGGAACAGGAGGTGGCATTACCCTTGTGCATGATTCATCTATTCATCAATCCACTTTTTTGAATTGGCATCATTGTAGAGGTAAAAATGCTTGAGGTGATTATTACGTCACCTCTGACTTTATTGATAGCTTTATTTAGGGTGCGTTACACTGTGTTAACGCACCGATCTTAATTGTAAAAAGATACGAAAAGTTATCTAAAGATTTCTGATGGAAACTGCCATGTCTTCTCTAAAGGCACATTCCCAAACCCTATATGAAACTGATTACTTGCAATGGATAGAAACGACTGTAGAAAAATTGCAAAGTCAGGATTACGCAAACGTTGAGTGGGAGAACCTAATTGAAGAAATTGCCGATATGGGAAGGAGTGAGCGCCGGAGTCTCAAGAGTAATCTGATTGTAATTCTGATGCATTTGCTCAAATGGCAATTTCAGCCCGACAAAAGAAGCGGTAGCTGGGAAGGAAGCATAATTGAACATCGTAGACCTGTCAAAGAAGCTCTAGATGATTCACCTAGTCTCAAATCCTATCTTGAGATAGTTTTTGCTGAGTGTTATGCACAAGCAGTGAAGCAAGCAAAAGCTGAAACTGGCTTGTCAATGGAATCCTTTCCTCTGAACTGCCCATACCAGCTAGCAGAAGTCACAGATGATGAGTTTTTACCTCACTAAGCCCTGAATTGGTCTGTATATAATGCTTCACTGTACAGTTATACCTCTATATTGCTAGCCCTTTCAAGGTGAGTGAAAATTTTGCTCAAAAAATTCCTCTTTAATCTCTTAACCCCGTGTTCTATGCGTCTCTGTGGTTAAATAAATTACTTTTAAACCGCAGAGACACAGAGAGCGCAGAGAGAAAAACAGAGAGTTTACGAGTCACCTTGAAAGGGCTACTCTATATTGCTTACTCTATTGACTTAATACATGGAAAAAATGTATAATAGAGAACGCATAGAAGGGGAGTAGCTGCTGGCAAAAAACTTGAAAGCCAGTACATCTGAATCAACATACTGGCGATGAGCCTGGTTCAGGTGGCAAATAATCAATATTTGAAAGCGAGACCTTCACTAAGTTCACACCGAAAAGTGTAAACTTGGTGAGGTCTTTTGGCTCTCATCAAGCTTCACATCGGTAAACGATTCTTCAGGAGCTTGAGAGAGTGTTAACAGCTTTTACCGCAGGTTTATTACTAATCACGGTTTCAGAGTTAGGCGATAAAACATTTTTTATTGCTGTAATTTTGGCAATGCACCACCCACGGCGGCTAGTGTTTGTAGGTGTGACAGCTGCTTTAGCGGCGATGACAATTCTTTCGGTGATATTTGGACAAGCAGTATCTTTGTTGCCAAAAGTTTATATTCATTACGCCGAAATAGCTTTATTTATTGCCTTCGGTATCAAGCTGTTGTATGACGCTAGTAAGATGTCCAATGCTGCTTGTGATACAGAAGTTGTGGAAGAAGCTGAAGCTGCGGTGAAACAAGCAGATTTGCAGTTACCAAAGCAAAAGACTCAGTTGGCAATTGTCGTAGAAGCCTTTGTGTTGACATTTATGGCAGAGTGGGGCGATCGCACCCAAATTGCCACTATTGCTCTAGCGGCAGGCAATAACCCCATTGGAGTCACAATAGGTGCAATTTTAGGACATGCCATTTGTGCTGCGATCGCAGTTATCGGCGGCAAAATGATTGCCGGACGCATTTCTGAGCGTCAACTCACCCTGATTGGCGGATGCCTGTTTTTAGTCTTTGGTGTCGTCGCTGCCATAGAAGGAGCGTGAGGGGAAGAAGCAGGGGAGAAATCAATTCAAAATTCAAAATTCAAAATTAAAGAAATTCTGACTCCTGCTCCCTCTTCCCCAATGCTCATTACTTGGGAGTATTTCCCACTGAAGGCGCGGCAGATGGAGCAGATTTAGGAATGGGAGAAACCGTTCCTGCCTTCTTAATTTCGTCTCTGTACTTAGCAGGTGCTAAAGCTGCGGCACTATCAAATAAAGGTTTTGCATCTGCATCTTTGCCCTGTTGTTTTAGGAGCATCGCTTTTGCCACGACAGGGCGAAAATCCTTGGGATCTTTCTTAATTGCCTGGTCATAAACAGAGCTAGCTTGAGCGTAGCGTTTCTGGGAAGCATGAACAGAACCTAACAGTACCTGCACAGCTACTATATCTACACTTCCAGGCTGAATTGTATTTGCTTGGGCTGCATTAGAGAGGGTTTCTTGCAACAAACCAATGGCTGCTTCGGGTCGTTGCTGACTGATTAATAAAGCCACCATTCCTTGCAAAGCCTTCAAATCACCTGGTTTCGTGGACAAAATCGAGCGATAAGCTTGAGCGGCTCCTTCGCGATCGCCAATTTGCTGTTTGGCTTGAGCTAGTAACACTGAATATTCTGACTGTTCGGGATTCAGCTTTGCTAGCTTTTCTAAGGGTTCAATGACAACTTGGATATCAGCTGGTTTAACCTCACTTTTATCTTTTTGACTCAGTAATTGCAGTCGCGCCTGTAATAAACCCTTAAGCGCAGTCTGATTTTCTGGTTCCCGTTGCAAAACCTGTTCATAACCCCGTGCTTCGTCTTCCAGTTTTGATTTTTGGTCAGCAGAGGACAAACTGCCTCTGGTGCTAGCAGTATTCTGACTTGAGGGTGGCGTATTATTAAATGCTCCAATTATGGGAATCACCGAAACACCCACAAAAGCAAGAATTGCCACCGCTAAGACGACTTGAACTATCCAACGATTGCGCGGTTGAGACACGGTTTTGTCTTTCTCCTAAATTTTAATGACATTATCATTTACACAAATCGTAAAGTTAAAAATTTCCAAAACTTTGCGGAATACCGCCAATTGCCTGTGAATTTTATAACAATTAACTATCCACACTGCTAAAGTAAGTGATGACTTTAGGAGGAGCCGTCAGAATTGTAGCTATGATATGCTTCCGAAACTAGTGTAAAGCCGCTAAATTAGACATTTAGTGTTTATACATTAAATTTAGCGCCTTTAGGATTGTATAGAGTACCCTAGTGTGATTTTGTGAAAAGCCAATATACTTTCATCAGTCGCACAAATGCTCTTTCCAGCTGCCTTTGTAAAATCCCACAATGGGATGTGTCTCCGCCGCAAGGAGTTTTTATGAATTCCGACCTGATGCCGTTGCCTGAATCTTCCAATTCTTCTGCCTCTAACCAGGGCCCAACTAACGTAGAGGCAGCCGCTAATGTTCATATAGCAGCCCAGTCCTCTAAACAAGTTGACAATTTGCCTGTCAACACCAGCGAGACTGACTCAAATGGGAACTTGATTAATCGCCAGCAACCGATTCCGCCTCCCAGCGAACCGATGCAGTATCGAGCGATCGGCTTAGTCCGGGGTCGCTATCATGCTAGCAGCGAACAATTTACTCAAGGTACGTTGCTGACTCCAGATGGTGTAGAACTCAATGCCGTCCTCCTAGGCCGGATTATGAGCTTAGTCAAGAATCATCTAGACTTAGAAAAAGAACACTTGTGGGTAGTATATCCACGTACTAGACAAGAAAATGACACCTTGCACATCCAAATCGTCGGAGTTTGGGAGCCAGAAAATCTGGCTAAAAACTCAACAGATGAGGACGAATCGGATTTTGAGTTGCAAGAGTTAGAGACACTCGATGATGGCTTATCCGAGAACTCTGAACTAAATACAACTGCCCCCAGACCTTCATCAGAAGTTGCAGATGGTGGTTTTTCTGTTCGTGGTGAAGTAGTATACCAATCTTTTGATGCTAAAAGCTTGGTAGTCAAAATTAGGCAGGCTCCACGCAAATCAACTGACAAACCCAAATATTTTAAGTTGAAATTGAGGGGTGTGCTAACCACCAAAGCAGTAGGTAAATTCTGGGACTTCCAAGCCAAGCGGGAAGCAGACGTTTTGGTAGTAGAAAAAGCTGAAGCGATCGCTGATTTGCCCAAAAAACGCAAACCACCATTTAAAGGTGGGCCTCGTGCTGGCATTGGTGGTGCTGGTGGTAGAAAACCATTCCCCCCCAGACGCACTGGCGAAACCCCTCGTCCCATTAAGAAAACAAGTACAGGCGGCGACACCTCAGTGGTATCAAAACCTATACCAAGAACACCCGCTCCTAAACCCATCAAGCGACCGAAACCGACTCAAGAGTAGGGTATGGGGCAGAGGGGCAGAGGGGCAGAGGGGAAAAACTGACTGCAACTTCTCCCCTGCTCCCCTGCTCCAATCAAAAATCCGTCCGACGGTCTTGGGGTAGAAAAGATCGCTCCATCGGAATTGGAGAAACTGGTTCTGTCAGGGTAAACGTACCTGCTTCGATCCACTTTTTCAACTCTAGGGCGACTTGCCTAGAAAAAAACAAACTCGCTAAGGGGGCAGAGCGTACTGCTTTGCCCTCTATAGTTATCCGCCCAGATTTGAGTTGGGCGTAACTCACCAAACCAAAGGTGGGACGGACGCGCCGGGGAATGGAAAAATCTACTATTGGGGCTACTAAGTCTCGATCTTGGACGGCGCAGTGTTCAATTACTTGTTCATTTAATACAGGTAGTGGTACACCAACCCCTAACATTAATGAGGGGCCATAACTTTTGAAGTAACACCCCCGCACCCAATGAGCATCCATTTGCTTGGCATCACCAATTAAAGCTAAAGTGGCAGAAGGCCCAATCGGTGTACGATTAGCTAAACGCTTTTGTAAGGGGAAGTGCTGAGTGCCTTCCCAAGCGACATAGCCAATACCACCACCTAAAAAAATTCGAGTACCTATACCAACGAGTTGCAAATCGGGATCGTTGAGTAAGGGGGAAATCGCACCGGGGTTAGAATAAACAGCATTCCCCAGACGCGGTTGTAAAGGGCCGAGATAGGTGAAAAGGGGGCGATCGCCACCATTTACACCAACAATAAAATTTTGATAAAGATTGCGCGGATTGAATAAATAAAACTGATTAATTGTGTCACTGGTAATTGTAGTTTCAAAATTTGCTCTGGGGTAACAATCTGTTACTTGTCCTTGCGCTTTCACGTGTATAGATTTACCAGCGATCAAATCTTCGATTACATGACCGCCACCACGTTCTCGCACTTCTTCTCCGTCCGTCGTCTCCACAGCGCAACTCGCACCTAAATATAAATCTACTGCCCCAAAACCAGAGTATGCTGGCACGCCATCTAACCAACAACGACGAATTTTTATTGGGGGATCGGTATGTCCCAGATTGATAATTGCACCACTTGATTCCATCGGCTCAAAAGTACCAGTGGTAATTACATCGACTTCTTTAGCAGCTTTAGTAACACCGATTTCTACAACTCGCGCTTTTAATTCTTCAGTTGTCAACACCACTGCACGTTGACGCTTAATTTTTTCATTAATTTCTGCAATTGTTCGCATCTTATCAGTGCTTACGCTTCCTGGTGAGTGGGAAATGGGGATTAGGGAAAAGAAATTTTCATTGCTCTTTGTGAGCGCAGATGATCGACACTCTAGGATAATTTCATCTCCAAATAGCGATCGCCAATCTCTGCACGACAGCTTAATACCCCGAATAAGGATAAAATTCCAAAAAACAATTCAAGGATTGCAAAATTAAGATGATATATTTTTTGGGGCAAACAAGCTGCTTGTATCCAAAATAGTTTTTACTCTACGTAAAATTACCATAAACTAAGCCTTGCATTATTAATCAAATGTATGTATGGTTAGGATTAAGTGGACTTACTGGACTTAAATAATTTTACGTCAACCGAAAGAAACATTTCTGGTTTTTGTAAAGCATTATAAGCCAACTAGTCAATCGCAAAGTGGAAGTTAATAGCAGATACTAGAAAGTTTTGAAAAGGTAGAAATTATTTAAGAGCGTTAATAGAAGCGAAGTATAAGCAAAAATAAGTTGCTTTCTGGCGGACTTATTCTGACTTCTACTTCCTCAAAGCAATTCTACTTATTGCTATTGATTTTATTGCTACATTTGACCCGATAATGAATTGAGTAAGAGGCAATGACTACTTCAGAATTAGCTAATCTTGAGCAAAAAAACCAAAATAAGGTTTCCGATAGGATTGAAAATTTATCCTCTTCATTAGATGAAAAAAAGTTGTTCAACCTGAAGGTAATAGAGTATTTATTACTTGCAGCTTTTGTCTCTGCTGGACTCTTTATTATTTTTCTTTCAGATGATAAAACAGTTGTAATTTCTGGAGCCGTATCTCTAACTTTTTTGTTTTTTTTGCTGCTTATCAATAGACAAGTATATCAGAACTATAAGCAGGCCGCTTATAAATCTGAACTCACCAAAAAAGCTGAACTCTATAGTTATTTATTGACCAATCCTAATTCTTGGGATAAAGATACGCTGACTCTGACAAGAGGGAAGGCTTTACAATATAGCCAAGACTTGATTGACGATTATAAAAAAATTAGGAGTGTATCAAGGAACCTTTACTATAGCTTACAAATTTCGACAGTGATTTTATCAGGAGTCACACCGATTTTAGTTCTGGTAGACAAATTAGAAGCGGGACAAGCTTGGCTGAAGTGGCTGCCTGTGCTTTGCCCAGCTATTGCTTCTATAGTTGCGAGTATAGTTACCTCTTTTCCTTTTCAGAAGAATTCGCTTGCTGCTAATACAGCCGTTGAATTATTAGAAGCGGAACAAGAGAAATTTATATTGGGCGTGACTCCGCCTTATCGTTGTTATGATGTATCTGACGAAACCCAACAGCAACAAAAGGCAAGTCAGGCATTAGAATATTTTATTGTTCAAGTGAACAATATTCATCTCAACCAATTGCAACAAACTAGTGAGACGCAATCAGAAAAGACAGAATCAGCTTCATCTAATGAGCCAAACAAAGCAGAAGCAGAGGTAAAGAGCGAGAACAAACAATAGCTGATTAGCTAATTGTGTCCATGCTCATGGTTATTCTTTCAAAGAGGATTTATTCAGACTGATTCAAAAGTATGAGATTCCCAACTTTTTTAAGAAGTTGGGAATCTTATTGTTTTTTCACTCCAGCACTCATTATCCTAATAGCTTCAAAATTTACAAGACTTCATATAACTCGTGTCATTGAGTTTTTTGGCTTTCCAGGGATTATTGTTGCTATCTTTGATTAAGGCAAGAGACGCGATGAATCGCCGCCTCTACAATAATTGGTCTTTCGTCTTGACGGCGATTTATAGCATCTTTTTAATCTAAAATTTTCATCAAAAAACCTTAACCGAACCCTATTGCCGCATTGAAAGTCGAGTGACTAATCTTATTTTTTCAAGATATCATCATCAATCGAGGGATTCTCATTTATATCTGGATTTTCTGCCGTCCAATTATCATCTGTTCTAGGAGATTCAGAAACTATCACAAACTCAGTCTCTTTTTTATGATTATTTCCCCATTCATCTAAAACATCTTTAATTAACACCTCTTGTAACCAAATCTTAGCGACAACAGTTAAAGGTAGTGCTAGGAATAATCCTAAAAAGCCAAAGAACGTGACGAAAAATAGCTGGGCAATTAAGGTTATGGCTGGCAGTAATGAAACTTGATGCGCCATGACAACAGGCGTGATGAAATTACTCTCAATCTGTTGAATAATAAAGTAGAGAATCAAGACAGCGATCGCTTTCCAAGGTTCATCCAAGAAAGCGATCGCCATTGCTGGGATTACACTCATTGTTGGCCCCAGATTGGGAATCAAGTTAAAAAATCCCGCTAAAACCGCTAAAGCAAGTGCTGCCTTGACATGCAAAATTGATAAGCCAATCAGACTCATCACCCCCACTACAAAGATGGCAATGAAAGCGCCTGTAATCCATCCCTCCAAAGAAACTTCACATTTATCTAAAATCCCATCTACCCGTCGCCGATAAAATGAAGGGAAAAGCCGGACAAATACTTTGCGATAAGCCACGGGGTCGGCTAACATCATTCCTGTTAAAACCAACACTAGCAAAATCTTGAGGACGACTTCTAAAGAGCCAGATACAAAAGCAAAGGAGTTTCCCAGCAACCGATTGGCGAAGGGCTGTACTTGTTGAATGAGGCTATTGATATCTGGGATATAAGGAACTAACTGGTCAGGAATACGAGTTCTCAGGGCATCAAGCCAACTATTAAAGCGTCCAAACCCTTTAGGAACTTGATATGTTAGTTCTTGAAACTGCTGGGCAAATGGCGGCACAATTAGCCAGAAAAAACCCACGACACCTGCGAAAAAGATAGCTACTGCTAGGAGTACGGCGAATCCGCGCTTCATCCCAAATCTTTGGAAGCGTTTCGCTAGGCGATTTAAGGTGGTGGCTAACACAACTGCGGCAAACATCAACAAAAGCACTTCCCGAATTTGCCACAGGATGTATAAACAAAGAAGTATGGCGATTAAGCCGATCCATTGACCCAGGTTCACAGGCTAACTCCCAACGGTTGGCGAGATGGAATTTTCTTGTAATTAAGCTAGGTTAGCTGATTTTAGGAACTTGTGCGTAAATGGTTTGAGTTAATTTTGTTTTTGTGCTTGAAATCGCCACAGTAGAGCGATCGCTACGATCGCAATCGGCAAGAATACTATAATTAGCGCGTTGGTTGCTGTCGCCGGAATTGGTAGACTTGGCCCTGCATACTTAATCAATACCGATAACAAAGCCGAGAGTAAAAGCAGTTTTAGAATTAATCCTAGTTGATTTTCCATAAAAGTACGGTAATACAGATTTTTGTGGTACATACAAATTTGCGCTGTACCGTGTAGTTTCTAGAATAAACCCACAGATCCAGTAGACCTCTTGCATAAATCAAAAATAAGAAAGAACCCCACCCCGCCAAAGCTACGCTTTGTCTCCCCTCCCCGCTTGCGGGGAGGGGTTGGGGGTGGGGTGTTAGGGACTTTTGCAAGAGGTCTAATCCTTGTAGCTTTCACAAAAATATAATTTATATTACCTGTCAGGAGCGAAGGATGTGAGGCGAGATCGCTATTACACTTTGTTAGTGCTGCCTGAACTTCAGACAGCACATTATACACTATTCAAGCTTTATAGAAAATAACCACAGCAGCCTTTGAGTAATTTAAATTAAGCACAAAGGAATGCAGAGTTTTAGCAAGCTTTATTTGCTATGAACTGGCTCAACTTTATATTTAGTTTTAACCAACTCAGGCAATTGTATCAAAAGTTTTTTCACTCTAGCTTGAATATATTTAGGATTTTTAGGTACACGTTTAGCTATATATCTTAATAAAGCAATCTGATAGCCAAACTTATATTGAATTGCGGAAAATATATTGGAATTGATCTGCTTAACTGAACCTTTTTCTAGGTTTTTTAACTTTGCTACTTCACGATGATATACGGGATGCTCTCCCCAAACGCAGGCAAAGTGTACAAGAGCGGGAGACACCACCTGATTGTATTTTTGAAAAGTAGATTTACCTTTAATAGCATCTATATTAAAAGAACCACGAAGACCGATAGGTGTTCGCATCATCTGACCATTATCTTCAAACATACTTTGATTGTGTAGCATCATAGCTAGACCAAAAATACGTTCATCATTAGGGCCATCACCACGAAATTCGCTAATACCTAGCTTTTCCCAATCTTTTGCCAATTCTAGTGCTGTTTCAAAAAAGGCCTTAGCAGTATCGTTTTTTTCAAAATAATAGAGACCTCCATTAAATCTAGGTAATTTTTTCAGATTAAATCGTTTGAGTGTGTCATTTACATCAATGAATGTATCTTTATCACCTGCCTGAAGATATACATTACCTGCCACACTAAAACTTCTGCCTTTAAAATCATCAAAAATAAAGTTAATATCCCTCACTGCTATGCAATCACTATCAATACAAAGTGTATATTTAAATGGAGAATAGTCATAGAGGTGAAACTTTTGCTTTACGTTAGAACCGTATTCATTTTTAATGTTTATGATGCAATCATAAAGCTCTAGTAAATCTTTATCATTTTCACGATCGGTAACAATAGCACGCGGAACATTTGGTGAATGAAGCCGTAGAGAACGTGCTAATGACTTTGCCATTTCTAGATAATAAGATGCTCCGTAAGCATAGGTGATAATGCCACGTTGTGAAATCAACATTATTTTTATTAATTAACAGTATCTAAGCTTTAGTTTTCTAATGGCATTCTAACTTACACGCCAAAGGATAGATATCTACTAATATCAATCAAGCTTAAATTCTGTGTAAAGTGTCCATAAAGTATAGTCTAAATTTTATTGAGACCTGTTTAAACACATCTGATTGATTGCCTTTTAAACAACATTTCAAAGGTATATAGGAATCCGCTTTGATTCCTGAAATTATTTGCGTAGGGAGGGAACGGGGAACAGGCAAGAAGGAATAAAAGTGTACTGAGTTTTTTTCAAAAATCAAATACGAGTCCTATAGATAGGTTAAAAGAAAAGCAATATATGCAGCAAAAAACAACATAGATATCGGATTTTATATTCATCCAACCCTAAAATAAAATCAGGACTTACGCAAAATCATGAAAAAACGAACCACAGAGGGCGCAGAGGACACGGAGAAATAAGAGTTTCAGAAAGCTCTTGCGTAATTCCTAAAAATGTAGAAAATGGATTTCTATTACATTTATTAACTTGATA
>NNBT01002120.1_pt1 | contig 28156 bp, 29 predicted proteins | sample 1173831 | NCBI WGS metagenome assembly NNBT01 (sample SAMN07173936, study PRJNA388173) | plant metagenome | isolation source: symbiotic tissue sample KVJ10 | place: Norway: Troms, Kvaloya island | reverse complement strand
GCGAAATGCTGCCGCCGCAGGACGAGGCGGCGATGCGCCCCCTGCGCGGCCGCGCGATGAGCATGGTCTTTCAGGACCCGATGAGCTGCCTCAACCCCTTCATGACGGTCGCAGGCCAGATCGACGAGGCTCTGCGCCGTCTCGGCGGTGAAGCGGCTGCGCCACGCCGCGCGCGGCTTATCGACCTGCTGTCGATGGTCGAACTGGCCGATCCGGAGATGATCGCCCGGCGCTACCCGCATGAACTCTCCGGCGGCCAGCAGCAGCGGGTGATGCTCGCCATGGCCCTGGCCGCGCGGCCGCGCCTGCTGATCGCCGACGAGCCGACCAGCGCGCTCGACGCGACCGTCCAGGCCGAGATCCTCGCGCTTCTAAAGTCGCTCCAGCGGTCGCACGGCAACGCGCTGCTGTTCATCACGCATGATCTCGCGGCCGCTGCGGAACTCGCCCACCGGATCGTCGTAATGCAGGCAGGGAGAGTGGTCGAGCGGGGGCCGACGGCGACGATCCTGCGGGAGCCGTGCGAGGACTATACGCGCAGGCTGGTGTCCACCCGCCGCCTTCTCGCCTCGCCACCGCCGGGCTCGCCGCCGATGCCGGATGCACAGCCCGTGCTACAGATCGTGGGGCTCGTGCACGACTACCCCGCCAAGCGCCTGTTCAGCCGCCCCTTTCGGTCGCTCCATGGCGTCAGCCTGTCGATCGCGCCGGGCGAGACGCTCGGGGTGCTTGGCGAGTCCGGTTCCGGCAAATCGACGATGGCGCGGCTCGCGATCGGCCTGGCGCGCCCCACGGCCGGCAGCATCCGCCTGTTCGGAACAGAGATCGCCGGTCTGTCCCGGCTCGATCGCCTCCTGCGACGCCGCTGCCAGATCATCTTCCAGAACCCCTATGGCGCGCTCAATCCCCGGCTGACGATCGAGGCCGCGATGCGCGAGCCCCTCGAACTGCTGGGGCTTTCCGGTGCGGGCGACCGGACGCGGATCACCTTGGCGCTAGAGGATGTGCGACTCGGCCCGGAGCATCTCTCCCGCTATCCGCATCAGCTCTCGGGTGGCCAGCGCCAGCGCGTCTGCATCGCCCGCGCCCTGCTGTCGGAACCCGAGCTCCTGATCTGCGACGAGGTCGTCTCGGCTCTCGACGCCACGGTCCAGATGCAGGTGGTGGCCATGCTGAAGGCTTTGCAGGCCAAGCGCGGCTTCGCGATGATGTTCGTCGGCCACGACATCGAGATCGTCCGCTGGGTGTCCGACCGCATCGCCGTCATGCATCGCGGTCACATCGTCGAGCAGGGCCCGGCGATAGCCATCGTCGAGACTCCCGGCGAGCCCTATACACAGAAGCTGATGGCCTCGATGCCGCAACGCGATTTGGTCGTCGGGGTCAGCCCCGTTGGTCACGAGCGCTCGACGCACGATCCGGTTATGAGATCCATCGCGAACCATGTGGGATCATGAAGCGTGCGCTCTGCCGGTCCGCTCTGGGTTGGCAAATGGTCTGGCTCGCCTCGTCGAGGTCAAGTCGTGCTCCACCGGCGGTCGGGCAGTCGCTTGACCAGAATGGCCTTCAGTCGCTCTTGCGCTTGTCCCGTACCTTTAGGCGGCACTGGGGAGCCGGCTCCGGCTCCCCGTCGGTGACAGTGCTGTGATGGATGGCGGGTTCTTCGGGCTGTCGATTTTGCGCAGCGGCTCGGGCGTCGGCTGCCGTCACGGTTGCCGACAAAGTCTAGATATCGCTCCGCACCAAGCGTGCGCGCGCGGCCAAGGACCGCTTCCAGATCGCGCTCAGTCGGCTGACCGCCTGTTGCGATTTCGCTTCGCGCGTCCGCTCGCTTTCGCCATGGCGATGGCGTCTGGCGTCGATCGAGATCGTCGACGCAGCATGCGGCGAGGAGGCGCGACGACGGGTCGCCGACAGCCTCGTCCTCAGCCGGTCTTCGCCTCCGCGAATGGAACAGGCGAGCCATAGGCGCTGAGGGACGGATCCAGTTCGAATTCATGCGCAAGGAAGTCGATCATCGCCCGGACCTTTGGGGCGAGGAAGCGGCGCGAGGGGTAGACAGCCTGGGTCGGCAGGGGCTGCGGCTCGAACGCCGTCAGCAGTTCGACCAACCGCCCCGAGGAGATTTCGTCGGTGAAGTGCCAGACCGGCACGACGCCGATGCCGAGCCCGGCGAGCACGCCCTCGCGGACGCCTTCCGAGTTGTTGACGCGATAGCGGCCCGAGACCGCGACCGTGACGGGCACCACCTCGCCCGAGAAGACCCAGCGATTGCCGGTGGCCAGCCGGGAATAGACGATGCAGTCATGCGCGGCGAGGTCGGCCGGTTGCGAGGGGACGCCACGGGCGGCGAGATAGGCCGGGCTCGCCACCGTGACGCGGCGGGTCGTGCCGATGCGCCGCGCGATCAGCCCGGGATCGGTGATCTCGCCGATGCGGATCGCCAGATCGATGCCCTCCTCGACGAGGTCGGTGAAGCCGTCATTCATCACGAGATCGATGGCGACCTCGGGATGGCGCGCCAGGAAGGCGCTCAGCCGCGGCACGATGTGCAGCCGCCCGAACACCACCGGACAGGCCAGCCGCAGCGTCCCCGTCGGCGCCAGGCGCTGCCGGCCGACAGAGCCGAGCGCCTGCTGGACGCTGTCCAGCGTTTGCCTCGCCTGCTCGTAGAGCACCCTCCCGTCATCGGTGGGGGTCAGGGCGCGGGTCGTGCGCTGGAACAGCAGCGCGCCGACCTGCTCTTCCAGCGCCGCGATCTGGCGCGAAACCGTCGGCTGGCTGGTGTTGAGTTCGGTTGCCACCGCCGTAAAGGAGCCCGCCTCGACGACGCGCACGAATGTCCGAAAGAGCGCAACGATGTCCGACATTCATCCACCGCACGTATCAATGTTCTGCAGATAGACCATGTTATCGCATGGATGTGAATGCGTCAGTGTCTCGACATGGGCGACGGCGAGGTCGCCGCCCGGGAACCCGGAGACTGCCCCGATGACCACCTTCACGCTGCACACCGTCGCAACCGCGCCCGAAGCCGCCAAGGCCCAGCTCGCCGGCATCGAAAGGGCCTGGACCTTCATCCCCAACCTGCATCGCACGCTGGCCGAGAGCCCGGTGACCCTGCAGGCCTATGACGCGCTGTTTGGCCTTGTCGGCCAGAGCAGCTTCAGCCCGGCCGAACAGCAGATCGCTTTCCTGGCGATCAACGTCGTCAACGAATGCGAATACTGCACCGCCGGCCATTCGGTCCTGGCCAAGATGGCCGGTGTCGCCCCCGACGTGATCGCGGCCCTGCGCGACAGCGCACCGATCGACGACGCGCGCCAGCAGGCGCTGCGCATCTTCGTCGAGCGCGTCGTCGCCGAGCGCGGCTTTGCCGGCGACGCGGCCGTCGATGCCTTCCTCGCGGCCGGCTTCACCCGAGCGCAGGTGCTCGAGGTCGTGCTGATCGTCGCGACCAAGACGATCTCGAACTACGTCAACCATCTGACGCATACGCCGCTCGACAGCTTCATGGCGCAGACGAAATGGACGGCTCCGCGCAACCGGACCCACGCCGCCTGATCGCCTCCTGACCGGCAGCTGCGGCCACCGGTCAGGCTCACCAACCTCGGAGCCAGAGCCATGACATCGTCCCCCCATTCGACCCTTCAGACCGAACTCGACACCTTTCGCGACGCCTGGACCCAGCGTGTGGGTCCCGACATCGCGACGCTGGTGGCGCGCGACATCGAGGACCTGCGCCAATCGGGCCTGCTCGATCGCGTCGCCCGCCCGGGCGACAGCCTGCCGGCGCTCACCCTGCCGAATGCCACGGGCGAGAGCGTCGATCTGCGCGCACTGGCCGAGGCCGGGCCGCTCGTGATCGTCTTCTACCGGGGCGGCTGGTGCCCCTACTGCAATCTCGAATTGCGCGGCTATCAGCAACGGCTGACCGAGATCGAGGCTCATGGCGCCACGCTCGTCGCCGTCTCGCCGGAAACGCCCGACGACACGCTCGATACCATGCAGAAGAACGCGCTGGCCTTCCCGGTGCTGTCGGATGTCGCGGGGCGCCTGGCCGATGCGCTCGGCATCCGCTTCCGCCTGTCGGCCGAGATCGAGGCGCTCTACCGCAGATTCGGCCACGACCTGCCGACGCGCAATGGCGATGGCGGCTGGTCGCTGCCGATGCCGGCGACTTTCGTCGTCGCCAAGGGCGGGATCATCGCAACAGCCTTCGCCGATCCCGACTACCGGCGCCGGCTGGATCCCGACGCGGCGCTGGCGGCGCTCGATCAGCTCGAAAAGAGCTGATCGAGCCGGGCGGCGACCCGATCGACTGCGTCCAGCCCAAGCCCGGTCGATGGAGCCGGTCGCGCCTCACGGCTTCAGATAGTCATGGATCTTGCGGCCGAAGGGCAGGGTCAGGTCGGCGATGAAGTGGTGGGCGCCGAGCACCCTTTGCACCGGCAGATCGGCGACCGGCGCGTTGACATGCGGCACCAGATGCAGCCGCCCGGGTCCGATCCAGGAGCCCTTGACGGTGATATCGGTGAGGTTCAGCGCGACGAGCTGGCAGATTTCCGGCTCGCCATCGACGCCCGGGATGATCTTCAGGTTGACCTGCGTCTTCGACAGTGTCGCGGTCGTCTTCACGCCGTTGCCGGCGAGGCTTTCATGCTTGTAGCCCATCGTGCCCATGGCGACCTGCTGGCCGGCATAGTCGAGCGTACCGGTCAACGTGTCCTTGACCAGCTCCAGCTTCGGATGGGCGTATTTCTTGGGGAAGCCCCAGATCTCGCGCCCCGCCGAGATCGGCGGCTCGACGTCGAGATACATCTGCGAGACGAAATTGACCTCCTCCTCGCCGAAGCGGCAGGGAATGACGATGCCGGTCTCGGTATAGCTGCCGAAGCCGGAGGAATCGGGCATCTTGATCCATTCGTAATGGACCACCGGCTGGGCCAGGGGCTCCAGCGGCTCGGGCAGATGGTGGCGGATCAGCGCGGGATCGGTCTCGTAGCTGATGACCATGTATTCGCGATCGATGAAGCGATAGGGCCCGGCCGGGTAGCTCGGCCCGGCGAGCGGCATCGAGGGCAGGTCGAGGATCTGCTGGCGGTTCATGGCGAGGCTCCCCTTTTACTGTGCGGTCCAGCCGCCATCGACCGGCAGGACCACGCCCGTGATCGAGCGCGCCATGTCCGATGCAAGAAACACCGCCAGGCCTGCGACCTCCTCTGACGTGACGAACTGCTTGGTCGGCTGGGCGTGCAGCAGCACGTCGTTGATGACCTGCTCCCGCGTCAGGCCGCGCGCCGCCATCGTCTCGGGCACCTGCTTCTCGACCAGCGGCGTCCAGACATAGCCGGGGCAGATCGCGTTCACGGTGACGCCGAAGGTCGCCGCCTCCAGCGCGACCGTCTTGGTCAGCCCGGCGATGCCGTGTTTGGCGGCGACATAGGCCGATTTGAACGGCGAGGCGACGAGCGCATGGGCGGAGGCCGTGTTGATGATGCGGCCGAAGCGACGCGCCTTCATGCCGGGCAGCGCCGCGCGGATCGCGTGAAAGGCGGCCGACAGATTGATCGCGAGGATCGCGTCCCATTTTTCGATCGGGAACTCCTCGATCGGAGCGACGAACTGGATGCCGGCATTGTTGACGAGGATATCGACCGAACCGAATTCGCTTTCAGCCTCCGCGATCATCGCCGCGATGGCGCCGCCATGGGCCATGTCGGCCGGGCTATAGCGGGCGCTCACGCCGAAATCGGCCTCGATGGCGGCGCGCTCGGCTTCGATCGCGTCGGGCGCGCCGAAGCCGTTGATGACGATGTTGGCGCCTTCAGCCGCATAGGCGCGGGCGATGGCGAGCCCGATCCCCGAGGTCGAGCCGGTCACGACGGCGGTCTTGCCCTTCAGCATGATGGTGTCCCCCTTCCCGATGACGTCCAAAGACAGGGGTTCGCCCTAGCATGGCCGATGCCGCGCTTCTGCGACGCAATGCCGGAATACCGGTTATTGCGTGGGTTTGCTGAAACAATACAGCAAGTTACGACCGATCACCGGCTATATTTGTCTCCGGTGGCCCGCCAGCATCCTGCGATCTCCGCAAGCGTCGAAGGATGGTGCCATGGTGCGAAGGATCGAAGGGACGGGCCGCGCGGCCCTGCTCGTCTGCGGTGTCTTGGGTTGGGGAGCGGCACCGAGCCGGGCCCAGGATCGGACCGAGCGGCTGGAGCGGCTGATCCTGGAACAGCAGAAGCAGCTCGACGCCCTGCGCCGCGAGGTGGGGGATCTGAAGTCCGCCCGAAAGACGGTCGCGCCGCAGGTTGCCGCGAAGGCGGGTCCCGCACCCGCCGAGACGCCCTATGTCCTGAAGGGCGGGGTCCCGCTGAGCTGGCAGCTGCCCGGGACCGACATCGACATCAAGATCGGCGGCAAGGTGAAGGCGGACGCGATCGGGAGGATCGGAGGCAACCAGTCCACCGGTGCGGAGGACCTGTTCGCCGTGGCCGCAATCGACACGAGGCGGACCCGCTTCGGCGACGATGCCGTACGGATCCATGGCCGCGAGAGCCGCTTCAACCTGGAGCTGACCAAGAGCTGGACGCCGCTGGGGCGGGCACGGGGCTTCATCGAGGGCGACTTCTTCGGCGGCGGCGGCAATGAGATCGCGTCCAACTCCGACTCATTCCGGCTGCGCCATGCGCTGATCGAGATCGGGCCGCTGCTGGCCGGGCAGTGGTGGTCGACCTTCTCCGACCCGTCCGCCTATGGCGAAACGCTCGATTTCCAGGGCGCCGGCGGCCAGACCTTCATCCGCCAGGGGCTTGTGCGCTACGAGCACACATTCGCCGGAGGGCTGTCGGCGGCGCTGGCGGTCGAGAACCCCGAAGGTCGTGTCCAGTTCGGGCCCGGCGCCGCGGTGACGTCGTCGCGCGACACCTTTCCCGACATTGTCGGCCGGGTTCGCTACCAGGGCAGCTTCGGCCATCTCCAGGCAGCCGCCGTCGTGACCCGCACGAATGCGCCCAACGCGCTCGCCAGCGACGAGACCGGCTATGCCGGCACGATCACCGGCCGGATCAACCTGCCGGCGATCGGCGCCAAGGACAACATCCGCTTCCAGGCGACCTATGCCCACGGCGCCACGCGCTTCATCCAGGAGACGTCCGGCGTCAGTCCGAGTGTGTTCTATGATCCGGCGACGCGCCAGGCCGAAGCGCAGAAGACCTTCGGTGGCTATGTCGCCTTCCAGCACTGGTGGACGAACGAGCTGCGCAGCAACCTCGTCTACAGCTATGTCCGATCGGACCTGCCGCGCTTTGCGGCGGCGGCGACGTTCAAGCACAGCCAGTACGGCGCGGCCAACCTGATCTGGAGCCCGATTCCGGAACTCGATCTCGGCGTCGAGCTGCTCTACGGCCTGCGCGAGGACAAGGATGGCGCGACGGGGACGCAGACGCGCCTGCAGTCCTCGGTCACCTACCGTTTCTGAGCCCGAGCGTCAGAAGCGCGGTTCGGGCAGACTTTCCACCAGCCGGCTCAGGCCGGTGCTGTAGCGTTCGCGCAGATCCGCCCAGTAGGGATGCTGGGCGGTGAACTTGGCGAGCTGCCCGGCCATCAGGCTACCGGCCTCATAGCGCAGCAGGTCGATCGGTGGGGCGACCGAGAGGTTGCTGCGGATGGTGGCGTCGAAGGAGAGCAAAGCGAGCTTCGCCGCCTCGTCGAGCCCGCTGCGCATCGTCAGGGCGCGGTCGAGGATCGGCTTGCCGTATTTGGTCTCGCCGAGCTGCAGGAACGGGTTGCGGCTCGAGGCTTCCACGAAATTCCCGGCGGAATAGACCTGGAACAGGCGGTGGCCGTCACCGGCGATCTGGCCCCCGACGAGGAAGCTCGCGCTGGGATCGCCATAGGGCTCGACGAAGCTGCGGTTGAGCCGCATCACCTCGCGCAGCACGGCGCCGACGGTCTGCGCGACGTCGAACAGGCTGCGGGCGGCGAGGATATCGCCCTCGGGCCCGACCGTTCCACCGCGGCCGGCTGTCTGGCGGATCATGCTGATCACCGCCTGGGTCGTGGCGAGATTGCCGGCCGACAGGATGGCGACGACGCGTTCGCCCGGCTTCTCGAAGAGCGAAAGCTTCTTGACGGTCGAAATCTGGTCGACGCCCGCGCTGGTGCGGGAATCGGAGGCCAGCACGAGGCCCGTCGGCAGCCAGATGCCGAGGCAGTAGGTCATGGTCGCGTCTCCCCCCGCGGTGAGCGACGATTATGGCATGGTCCCGCCGACGGCGTGACGCCGAATCTGGCCGCGCATGCTGCGGATGCTGGCGAAGCCGGAGCGCCGGGCGATCTCCTCGATCGGCAGGTCCTTGGTCTCCATCAGACGCAGGCAGCGCTGGGTGCGCCGCTGCTGGATGAAGCGGTAGGGCGAGACGCCGACCTGCGCCTGGAACTCCCGCGCGAAGTGGAACAGGCTGAGCCCGGCCACAGCGGAGAGCTCGGTCAGCGACAGATCCTTTTCGAGATTGTCCTCGATATAGGCCAGCACCCGCCGCACCTCGATGCGCCGGTAGGTCGAGCGTTCGCGGTGGCGGGCGGCGCAGCGCAGCAGACTGCCCGCGAGATGGGTCACCGCACTGTCGAGGAAGAGCCGCGAGGCGTCGTCAGTGCGCGCCAGCTCGATCCAGAGCGACCGGCACGCCGCCTCAAGTACGTTGTTCTTGAAGTAGTGGCCGATGAGAGGGCGCAGCGTCGCCTCCTCATGGGCGAAGAGCTCGTCGTCGAGATCGGTCAGGAGACCGCCGCTCCAGGTCAGGACCAGGAGCCGCGTCGGCCCGGCGATCTCGTAGCGCACCTCGGTTCCGGGCGGCACGAGCAGGAAATCGCCGCGGCTGCGCGGGCGCTGCTTCCAGCCGTCGCCATAGTCGAAGCGGGTGGGACACGCCGCCTTCAGCGGCAGGCCGAGGACCCAGTCCGTGCTGGCGATGTCGGTGAAGTCGTGCGGCTGCTGATCGACGACGAAGCCGTGGAACTGGCTCCAGAGATGAGTGCGGTGCTCCTGGGGGAACTGCGAATAGCCCGAGGATCGGTAGAAATCCGCGAAGGAGCGTCTCGGCCGGCTGGGACTGGCGATGGCGTGCGTGGTCATCGGTCCTCCTTTCGCCTTGAGCATGGCGCGGTCGCTGCACCGCAAAAAGGGGCTTTCGCGGCCCGGGACGCCTTCTTGCGGGGTCGGGGCAAGCCTTCGCAGCAAGATCGCGCCCTGGCGTCATCGCAAGATGATTTGTCCTCGGCTAGCCTTTCGCAAGTGCAAAACCGGTGGCCCAGCAGCGAAAGGTGCGGATGTGACGTCTGATCCCGCAACCGTGTTCGGTATCGCGCTCCCGGCTCGTGGAGCGGCGGCATGATCGACGCGTTCGGCTCTCAGCACGCTGTCGATCATGCGGTCGCGGGCCAGGCCTTCGCCGCTGCAGTCGGGGCCCTGGCCGGCCATCGGCCCGATGCGGGCGCCCATCTCGAAGCGGCGCTGGAGGCCGAGCCCGCCCTGACGGCGGCGCACGCGCTCGCCGGCTTGGCTGGCATCACGCTCGCCGGCAAGAACCATCTCGCCGATGCCGCAATCCGCCTGCAGCGGTCGCACGCCGCGCTTGGGCGCAATGGCGGCGGGACGGCGTTCGAGCGGGCGCTGGTCGGCGCCCTCGATCATGCCGTCGCCGGACGGCTGCGTGCGGCGGCCGATGTGCTCGACGATTTCCTCTACCGCGATCCCAACGCCTTCCTGGCCGCCAAGCTCTCGCATGCGCTGCGCTTCATGACCGGCGACGTCGACGGCATGGTCAGCCTGACGGCCCGCCTCAGCCTCGAATGCGAGCGGTCGAACGCCGGCTATGGCTATCTGCTCGGCTGCCACGCCTTCGGGCTGGAGGAGATCGGCCGCCTGCATGAGGCGGAGCGCGTCGGCCGGGCCGCCCTGGCCGTCGCGGCGGACGATGCCTGGGGCCTCCATGCCGTGGCCCATGTCTTCGAGAGCCGTGCCCAAACCGCCGAGGGCACCGCCTGGATCGAGGAGCACCGTGCGGTCTGGACCCGCTGCAACAATTTCTCGCGGCATTTCGCCTGGCATCTTGCTCTGTTCGCGCTGGAGCGCGGCGACCACGATGCCGTCCTGGCGATCTACGACCGCGACGTTGCCAGCGAGCTCTCGGGCGATTTCCGCGACTTCGCTAATGCGGCCTCGATGCTGTGGCGCCTGCGCCAGCTCGGGATCGATCCCGGCGCGGCGCGCTGGGAGGTGCTGGCGGACATCGCCCGCCGGCATGCGCGCAGCACCACGCTCGTCTTCGCGCAACTGCACTTCCTGATCGCGCTGATCGGGGCCGGCCGGCGCGACGAGGCGGCAGCCTTCGCCGAGTTCATCCACGACAGCGGCCGCGCCGCCACCGACCAGGCCAATGTCGCCCGCAATGTCGGAACCGAACTCGCCTTCGCGCTGGTCCAGGGCGAGCGTGGCGGGGCCTGCGACGTGCCGGTCGGTTTTCTGGCGCGCCGGATGCACCGGCTCGGCGGGAGCCACGCCCAGCGCGACGTCTTCCTGCAGGCGCTTGCGGGAATCGCGCATGCGGCCGGCGACGCAGCCGGCCTGCGCCAGGTGCTGGCGGTCAGGCGGCGCAACAAGGCCGACGACCCGTCCGTAACCAAGCTGCTGCGGCAAGCGAATTCAGCTTCAGCGCATGTCCCAGCAGACCCGATGGGTGGAGACCGACGATGACGATGGCAGCCGAAGCGAAACCTGCGACCCTTCAGGGCCGGACCGCACTTCACCTCTTCGCCGGTGGCCTGGCGGGGCTGCTGATCTGGGAGGTCTGGGCCCGGGTGCTGACCAAGGCCGTGCTAGGCTACCCGCTCGAGCCAGCGGGCCTGATCGACGCGATCGCCCAGCATCGTTTTGGCCTGTCGGTGCCCTATCTGCTGCGTGAAGCGTTGCATTACGGCGTCGGCATCGTCGGCTACCCGGTCGCCTATTTCGTGATCTCGCGCTTCGTGCCGCGCTGGCCCGTCGTGCTCGACGCCATCGTCTTCGTGACCTTCAGCGCCGGTATCGCCGGGCTGATCGCGGCGGGCACCTTCGCCCCGATCCACTTCATCTTCTGGACCACGGCCGTCGGCCTGATCGCCACCCGGCTGATCAACCGGGACGCGCTGGTCGCCGATGCGATCACCTGGGGCAATTTCACCTGGTTCAATGCACTGGGCCTGATGGCGCCGATCGGCGGCCTGTCCTTCTACCTGCTCGGCGAGGGTGGCGAGCTCTCCTACATGAGCTTCGTCGGCCATGTGATCTACGGCGCGGTCGCTGTCTGGCTCTTCGAACGCCTCGAGGCGGGCTCCGACCGCCGATGACGCCGGCGCGGCGGTCGCGCCTGCAGACACCAACGCAGTGACGGGAGGCGAACGCCATGAAGGCACGACTTCGGACCAAACCCGCCGACTTCGACAAGAAGATCGGGCTCGTGCTCCAGGGCGGAGGCGCTCTCGGCAGCTACCAGGCCGGCGTCTACGAGGCGCTGGCGGAATCGGGCTACCATCCCGACTGGATCGCCGGCATCTCGATCGGCGCGATCAACGGCGCCATCATTGCCGGCAATGCACCGGCAGAGCGCGTCTCGCAGCTTCGCGGCTTCTGGGAGCGGGTCACGGCTCCGACCACGAGCTTCCCCTTCCTGCCCTTCACGGAAGCCGCCAACCGGCGCTGGCACGCCGCCAGCGCCCTCCTGTTCGGGCGGTCGGGCTTTTTCGGGCCCCGCCCGATGACCGATTGGTTCGGCTCGCCGGTGAGCTTCTACGAGACGAAAGCTTTGCGCAGCACGCTCGAGGCCTTCATCGACTTCGACCGCCTCAATGCCGGCGACACCCGCTTCAGCGTCGCTGCCGCCAATGTGCGGACCGGCGATTTCGCCTATTTCGACAGCCGCGAGATCACCATCCGGCCCGAGCACGTCATGGCCAGCGCCGCGCTGCCGCCGGGCTTCCCGCCCGTCGAGATCGACGGCGAGCACTACTGGGATGGCGGCCTCGTCTCCAACACCCCGCTGCAATATGTGCTCGACTACGTCCCCAGGCGCAGCCGGCTGACCTTCCAGGTCGATGTCTTCAATGCGGAAGGGCCCCTCCCCTCCGATCTGGAGAGCGCCATGGAGCGCGAAAAGGACATCCGCTATTCGAGCCGCACGCGCACCGCGACGGACATGGCGCGGGTGATCCACGATGTTCGCCACAACATCAACGATCTGATCGAGCGCCTGCCCGACGATCTGCGCGCCAGCAAGGAGGCCCAGTTTCTCTACGAGTTCGGCTGCGTCACCCGCATGGACATCGTCAGGCTGAGCTATCGCCCGGCCGAACCTCAGGGCCAGTCCAAGGACTACGAGTTCAGCGCCACCACCATGGCGCAGCGCTGGGACCAGGGCCTGCTCGACGCCCGCGCGACGCTGGCCGAGAGCCCCTGGCTCGTCCCGATGCCGAGCGAACTCGGCGCAAGGGTGTTCGACGGCGGCTGGGCGAGCAATGCTCCGACACAGACCAGCCTGATGGCGCAAAGCCGTCCGGCCGCGGCCGAGCCGGGCTGAGCCGGCGATGGCGGCTGCCGCGATCATCGTCGCACTGGGACAGGCGTGGCTTTTGGCCGGACTAGCCGTGGGCGTGGCGTTCCTGCTGTTGGGCCTCGAGCGGCACGACGCCGCGGCGCGCGGGGCCTATGGCTTCCGGCCGCTGCTGCTGCCAGGGCTCGTCCTGCTCTGGCCTCTGGTTCTCTGGCGCTGGCTGGAGCCGCCGTCGCCCTCGCTGCGTCGCCGGCACAAGCGCGCCCATGCTCTCCTCTGGCTCGGGCTCGCCTGCATCCTGCCGGCCATATTGGCGACGGCGCTGGCGCTGCGGCGGCACGACATAGCCGTGCCGGCCTCAGTGCGGATCGACACCGGCTCGTCGGAGCGCGACGAATGAGCGTCCGCTATCGCCCCGTCGGCTGGACGCGCAGCAAGATCATCTACGATGCCGTGCTGATCGCTGGCGTCGGGCTCTATCTCGCGGCCTTCATGCGCTTCGCGCCGAAGGCAAGACCTACCGGCACGCTGCTCGACGACCAGTCGCTGGCGATCAAGGCCTATGGCACCTGCGCCTTCCTGCTGCTGACTTTGGTTTTGATGATCGGGCCACTCGCCCGGCTCGACACCCGCTTTCTGCCGCTGCTCTACAACCGCCGGCATTTCGGCGTGATCACCTGCACCGTCGCCGCAGCCCATGCCGTGGCCGTGCTCGACTGGTACTTCGCCTACAGCCCGCTCTCGCCCTGGGTCGCGCTCTTCGCCACCGATACCGCCTGGGGTGACCTGCGCGGCTTTCCGTTCATCCCGTTCGGGCTCGCGGCCTTCCTGATCCTGCTTGTCCTGGCCGCGACCAGCCATGATTTCTGGCTGAACTTCCTGACGCCGCCCGTCTGGAAATCGCTCCATATGAGCATCTATGGCGCCTACGGGCTGGTGGTGCTGCATGTCGCGTTCGGGGCTTTCCAGGATGCCCGCAATGCCGGCCTGCCCATGCTCGTCTTCGGCGGCAGCGGTGCCCTCGTGACCTTGCATCTGGCCGCGGCCTGGCGCGAGCACCGGCTGGAGCGGCAGAGACCGGTCGATGCGACCGGCTGGATCGCGGCCGGGCGGATCGGCGACGTTCCGGCCGGCCGGGGGCTGGTCATGCCGCTGGCGGACGGCTCCTCGGTCGCGATCTTTCGCGAGGGGGACACTCTTTCGGCGATCAGCAATCTCTGCGCGCACCAGAACGGCCCGCTCGGCGAGGGCCGGCTGCGCGACGGCTGCGTGATCTGCCCCTGGCACGGCTATGAGTACCGCCTGCGCGACGGTTGCGCGCCGGCGCCGTTCACCGAGCGCGTCGCGACCTACAGGCTCAGGCTGCAGGCCGACCTGATCCTGCTCGACCCGAAGCCCAATCCGCTGGGGACGGCGGTCGAGCCTGTTGCGATCGGGGAGTTGCACCGATGACGCGGCATGACGACGTCACCCGATCGCGCCCGGACGAGTTCTTCATCGGCTGGAGCGGCAAGGCAGGGCCGCGGCTGAGCCGCTTCCTCGCTGTCGTGGCCATCCTCTGCCTGGCGGGGATGGGGCTGGTCGGTTACGGCCTGAGCCGCCAGGCCGACGATCCGGCCGCCGGCCTGCTCCGGCTGGGCGAGCGCGACGGCACTGGTGGACCCGTGCGCCCCGATGACTGGGGCGGCGAGCAGGTGCTGCGCGGGCATGTCTCGCGCTTCGGCCCGCCGCTGCTGCATCTGCCGCCCAGCGTCGACCATCCGCGCGGCCGCGTGATGCTGCTGGCAGGCGACGGCAAGCGTGGCCCCGACCTGCCGGCCGGCACCGGTCCGATGAAGTTGCGTGGCAGCGTGCTGCGGCGCGGCGCCATCGAGATGCTGGTCGTCGATGGGCGCGGTCAGCCGCTCGACGCCTCCAGCGGCCTCCACCCCGCCATGCATGAGCCGCTGGGGCGCTGGCGGATCGCCGGCGAGATTTGCGACGGCAAATGCTATGCGGGCGCGATGCGGCCGGGCTCGGGGCTGGCCCACAAGGCTTGCGCCAATCTGTGTCTGATCGGCGAGATCCCGGCGGTGTTCGTCACGGTCGATCCCGTCGCCGGCAGCCGGTTCCTTGTGCTGGCCGGGCCCGATGGTCGCCCGCTGCCGGCCGAAATCTATGATTGGGTCGGCATTCCCGTCGAGTTGCAGGGCGAGGTCGAGCGGATCGGGAATCTGCTTGTCCTGCGCCTCGATCTCACGCGCATGAGGCGGCTGTAATGTCACGGCTGGTCAGCCTCGTCGTCACGCTGCTGGCCCTGGGCCTCGCCTTTGGCGTGTTCGTCCAGGCTGCGCCGGTGGCCGGCTGGGTCGGGCTCCCCGAATTGAGCCTCGTTGTCCAGCTCGGCCTGACCCTCGTCGCGCTGGGTGTCGCCGACGTCCTGGCCGCACGCCTCCTCGCCAGAACCCATCCCAAGACCTGACCGCAGACAGAAGAATGGATGTTGCCATGACCGACACCTCCCCGATTGTCATCGTCACCGGCGCGGCCGGCAATGTCGGCCGCGCGCTGCTGACCACGCTCGCCTCGCGCGGGGACCGCATCATCGCCGTCGACCGCCAGTCCGCGGCGATGGACGATCTGCTCGAGCCTTTCGGTGGCAAGGATCGTCATCTCGTCCTGGCGGATCTCGACCTGTTCGACGCTGCCGCCTGCGAGGCCGCCATCAAGGCGGGGCTCGCTCGCTATGGCCGCATCGACGGCATCGCCCATACGGTGGGCGGCTTCGCCTCGGCCGCCGCCGCCGAGGGCGGCCCCGATCTGTGGGAGCAGATGTACCGGCTGAACGTCCTGACCACGCTCAACATCTTCCGGGCCGCGCTGCCGCCCATGCGCGCCGCCGGTCGCGGCAGCCTCGTCGCCATCGGCGCCGGTGCGGCCGTGAAGGCGCCGTCGGGGCTCGGCGCCTATGCCGGCGCCAAGAGCGCCGTCCATCGGCTCGTCGAAAGCTTCGCCGACGAACTGAAGGCCGACCGCATCCGCGTCAACGCGATCCTGCCCAGCATCATCGACACCCCGCAGAACCGGGCAGCCATGCCCGACGCCGACCACACCGCCTGGGTGCGGCCGCGTGAGATCGCCGACGCCATCGCCTTCCTGCTCGCCGAGGACGCCAGCGGCGTCACCGGTGCGTTCATCCCGGTGTCGGGGCGGGTCTGAACCGTGACGGCTTTCAGTCTGGCGCCGCCCTCACCAGCCGGACATCGATCTCGCGCTCGACGAAATCCCATTCCCGTGTCGCTCGCAGCCGCGCCAAAAGCTCGTCGAACGCCGGCTCATCGCCCGGCGCAAACTCGAACCAGGTCAGGAAGTCGAAGGGCTCGCCGAGGTCGCGGCTGTGGTGCAGCCGCCGCGCGATCGCCGGCAGATACTCCATGCCGATCGCTGTATGCTGCGAGGTCTCTTCGAAGATTGCGCGCCTCTCGTCCTGCGCGAGGTCCCACCAGGCCGTCGACTTTTTGATCGGGATCAGGGCTGCATGGGTCGCCTGCCTACGGTCGAGGCCCTCCTGGCGCGCCCTCAGGCCGGCCACCTCGTCGCGCGTCGCATAGCGGAGGTTGCTGACCGTGCCGAGCAGGCGCCAACTCGTGGTGTCAGCGATCGGGCCCGGCTTCCAGGGGTGTACCGTCAGGGCCTCGGCCGGCGCAAGGCCGGCGCCGCGATAGGCCGCGATCGAGGAGATCCGCCAGTGTCCGCGCGCTTCGGCGCTGAAGGCATAGGTCGACGCCATGGCGGTCCCGATCTTGCAAATCACAGCCCTGCAGGAGCCAAGGCAAAGGTTATGCCCGCCCACAGGCGAGCGAGGCCTTTCGCCTTGCGCACCGGCGGATGGGAGCGGTTAGCGATGCGAGGCATTCCCCGGCGCTACAGCCATATCGTCTTCGGCGTGCTGCAATCGGGCCTGACCTCTGCCATCGCGGCCGCCATCGCGCTCCTGCCCGGCGATGGCGGGCTCGCTCTGCTGGGACGCTGGCTCGGCTCCTGGCTGCTCGCCTGGGCGGTGATGCTGCCCATCGTCGTCTTCGCGGCCCCGTTCATCCGCCGCCTGGCCGTCGCCCTGACGCAACCAGATTGAGGCGCTCCGACGGCTTGCCCCTGACGCTCGCCAACTCGGCCTCCAGCGCCAGGATGCGGCGGTCCTTCTCGGCGAGGGCCGTGGCGACGTCCTTCGCCGGGATCAGCTGGGGAATATGCTGCGGGCAGTTGGCGTCCCAGGCCTCGATCGTGAACAGGATCGCCTGCTCGGGCGTGCCGGCATAGCCGGCGGGGCGCAGCCGCTCCAGCAGATCCGGATCGTCCTCGACGACCCTGGCCGTACCCCAGATCTTGATGCGCTGGCGGCGGGCATAGTCGATCAGGAAGAGATAGGCCTTCGGGTTCTCCGACAGGTTACCGAGGCTGACATATTGGCGGTTGCCGCGGAAATCGGCGAAGCCGAGCGTCTTCTCGTCGATCACCCGCAGGAAGCCGGCCGCACCGCCGCGGTGCTGGATATAGGGCTGGCCGTCGGCGCTGGCCGTGGCCAGGAAGAAGCTGTCGCGGGCCGCGATGAAGGCGGCCAGCTCCGGCGTCACGGTCGTTTCCCAGCCGCCATGCTCCTCCATCCGGCGGTAGCCGTTGCGGGAGCCCTTTCGCTGCTGGATCGCCTTGACGGCCGGTGTGAAGGCAATGTCGCTCGAACTCTTCAGATCGCTCATCGGTCTTGCTCCGGAAAGCCGTCTCCCGGCCGCATCGGCCAGGGAGACGCAGGTCATGACGGGAGAGAGAAGCAGGGGGGCGCCGGGCGCTCAGGACGCGAGCGGCAGGGCGACGGCGGGGAAGTCGACATCCGTGCCGGCGACCTCGTTGACGTAGTTCGTCAGCGTGTTGAGCGCGACATGGGCCACGATCTCGATGATCTGGCCGTCGTCATAGCCCGCGGCCTTTACCGCCGCGACGGCGTCCGTGCCGACATGGCCGCGCTCGCGGACGATGGCCACGGCGAAGCGCACCGCTGCATCGGCCTTGGCGTCGCCGGAATGACCGTGGCGGTTGGCGAGAATCTCGGCGTCGTCGAGCTTGGCTATGTGGCGGCCGAGATAGCTGTGCGCCGCCAGGCAATAGCCGCAGCCATTGATCTGCGCGACCGCGAGCGCGATCCGCTCGCGGGTCTTGGGCTCGAGCCGACCCTTCCCCAGCGCGCCGCTCAGGCCGAGATAGCCTTCGAGCGCGGCCGGCGAATGCGAGACCACGCGAAACAGGTTCGGGACGGAGCCGAGCTGCTTTTCGACGGCCTGCAGCAGAGGCCGCGCCGCCGCCGGTGCGGCGTCGATCGAGGACGGGGTGACGATGACGGACATGATGGACCTCCCTCGAGGCTCGCCGGGATGGCCGCCTCACGAGGTAGAAGATGACAATGGTCGCACGAAACGATAATCAGCTGGTTTGGCACGTCATCATTGCGCAGAACGGTGCAATCCCATGGACCGCTTCGCCTCGCTCTCAGCCTTCGTCAAGGTGGCCGAGCTCAAGGGCTTCGCCCCGGCCGCCCGGCAGATGGGCCTGTCGCCCTCGGCGCTGACCCGCCTCGTCGCCGCGCTGGAGGACCATCTCGGCGCGCGCCTGCTGCGGCGGACGACGCGCTCGGTCACGCTCACCGACGAGGGCGAGCGCTACCTCCTGCAGGCCCGCCGCATCCTGGCCGATCTGGCCGACGCCGATGCCTCGCTGCAGGCCGTGCGCGCCGTTCCCGGCGGCCGGCTGGTCGTGGCGGCGCCGCTGGCCTTCGGGCGCTTTCATGTCGGCCCGCTCCTGTCGGCCTATCTGTCGCGCTATCCGGCGGTGCAGGGCGAACTCAGACTGGGAGACCGCAACGTCAGCCTCATCGAGGACGGCATCGACGTCGCGGTCCGCATCGGCGATCTCGGCGATTCGACGTTGAAGGCGCGCCGCGTCGGCGAGACACGCCGTGTTCTGGTGGCGGCGCCGGGCTATCTGGAGAGGCATGGCGCGCCATCGTTCCCCGCCGACATCGCAGCGCATCGCTGCATCCATTTCTCCGGCTTCAACGCGGCCCATGAATGGGTTTTCGAACGGGAGGGACGGCGGCTGCGGGTCGGCTTCACGCCCAGCTTCGTGACGAACGGCGCGGAAAGCGCCGTCCAGCATGCGGTCGCGGGTGGCGGGCTGACGCTGGTCTTTGCCTACCAGGCGGCCCCGGCGCTCGCGCAGGGGCGTCTGCGCGTCCTGCTGCCGGACTATGAGAGGCCGCCCTCGCCGATCCAGCTGGTTTACCCGACCGCGCGCCTGCTATCAGCCAAGGTGCGCACCTTCATCGACATGGCCGTCAGCGACACGCACTGGTCGTTCACGGATCTGGATGCACCGACGGGCGTTTGACGCCGAGGTGACTGTCCATCGCCCGGGCGCGCCGGGAACCGGGCGTCCTCTGCAACAGGTGTAAGTGCCATCGAGGCTGATGCCGTCCTGCCGCGACAGTCAGCGCGCAGGTCGCCAAGCCGCCTGTCCGGCCGGACTGTCGCGGCCGACCGCCATCTCCCGGCCAAGCGCCGCCGTCCTTCGTCTGACATCGGGACGGTTTGCTCAAATTCCGTTCAGGAGGTCAAATTGTATCCATATCATGGCGCGAACAGGGCCGAGTCCGGATTCGTGATCGCGCGCCCGGAGACATTGTCGGTTCGGCGCCTGAATAGCCTGCGTACCAGCGGCATCTCGGCTCGCTTGGTGCAAAAGCCAGTGAATTTAGATGCTAAATTTCCGATCACGAGTTTCGCTCAACGGTGTTTATGGATGCAATAATCGACTATCGCCGCTTTCGAAGCCCCGATATTGCCTGCCTGAAAGGAGGCCACGGAAGGCGGAAGAGCAATGTTGGATACAATATGACCCGGCTGGCATGGTCGTTGCAGAGCCCTTGGCAAGCCGCATCGCGGCTGGTGTCTCCCCGGCTTGGAGGTTCGCATGCAGTGCCCTGTTTCGATCCCATCGCCCCTTCGTCATGCTCCGCGATGCATCTCTGCTGCTCTGGGCGCGCTGGCTCTTGGCGCCAGTTTCCTGTCTGGACAGGCCGCGCCAGCGCTGGCCCAGGAAAAGGTGCTGCGGGTAGCGATGACCGCCGGCGACATTCCCGACTGGACGGGCCATCCCGACCAAGGCGCCGAGGGCCAGCGCTTCGTCGGCTTCTCGCTCTATGACAGCTTCCTGAACTGGGATCTGACGCGCTCGGATCGCGAAGCCGTGCCGACCGCGGGGCTCGCCTCGAAATGGTATCCGGACCCGACCAACACCAAACGCTGGATCTTCGAGCTGCGGCGCGACGTGAAATTCCATGACGGCTGCCCCTGGAACGCGGAGGCTGCGCTGTGGAACATCGCGCGCATCACCGACGACAAGGTCCCGCAGTTCAATACGGTCCATTTCGCCCGCAATCGGTCGCGCACCGTCAATGTCGCCGGCGCGGTCAAGATCGACGACTATACCATCGCGATCGACACGAAGGTGCCGGAAGCGGTCTTCCCCTACAACATGGCCGTCTGGTTCGTGATCTCGAAATGCGCGCTCGAGAAGGCGGGCTACGACTACAAGGTCTATGCGCTCTCGCCGCAGGGATCGGGCCCCTACAAGTTCGGCTCGGTCGTGCCACGCGAACGCCTCGAACTGGTGCGCAATCCCGACTACTGGAACCCGGCCCGCGTGCCCAAGCACGACCGGATGGTGCTGATCCCGATGCCGGAGGCGACGACGCGCGCGGCGGCGCTGTTGTCGGGCCAGGTCGATTTCATCGAGGCGCCCTCCCCCGATACGCTGCCGCGGCTGAAGGCGGCCGGCATGCGCGTGACGACGCTGACCTATCCGCACAACTGGCACTACCAGTTCAACTTCCAGCGCGGCGCCTTCAAGGACATCAAGGTTCGCCAGGCGGCCAACCATGCGATGGACCGCCAGGAGATGGTCGACATGCTCGGCGGCATCGCCGAGGCGAGCGAGGCGCTGTTCACCCCGCACCAGGCGATCTACGGCAAGCCCAAGACCTACCCCTACGATCCCAAGAAGGCGACTGCCCTGCTCAAGGAGGCCGGCTGCTATCCTTGCGCCATCACGGTGGGGATCTCGACCTCCGGCTCGGGCCAGATGCAGCCGCTGCCGATGAACGAGCTGGTCAAGGCGCAGCTCGAGGCGGTCGGTTTCAAGGTCAAGTTCGAGGTTCTCGACTGGAACGCCCTGCTCGACCTGTTCTTCAAGGGCTGGGAGCGCGCGCCGACCTATGACGCGATCAATATCAGCCTGGGCTCAGTCGATCCCGTGTCCGGCATGATCGGCCACTTCGCCACCGCGCGGCGGGCGCCGGGCGGATACAACTGGGGCTGGTTCGAGAACAAGGAGTTCGACGAACTCGCCGACAAGGCGATGAACACCTTCGAGCCGGAGAAGTCGCTCGCCATGTTCATCCGCCTGCACGAGATCGTCAGCGAGCAGGCCGGCCGGCTCTTCATCGTCCACGACCTGAATCCCCGGGCCATGTCGCCCAAGGTCAAGGGCTTCGTGCCGGCCCAGAGCTGGATGCAGGACTTCGTGACGATCAGCCTCGACTGACCGTCACCGGCGCGGGGGCGGTTTCCTCCCCGGCCCGCCTCCGCGCGACCACCCCTTTGCTCGATCCCGCCGCCCGTCGGCGCCGTCAGGAGGCCCGTGCCATGTCCGCCCCGCTGCATTTCATGACCGTCGCAGAACTGGCCAAGGGGATCGCGAGAAAGACCGTTTCCCCGGTCGAGCTGACGAAGGCACTAATCGCCCGCGTCGCCGCGCTCGACGGGATGACGCATGCCTTCATCGAGGTGACCGCCGATCTCGCCCTCGCCCAGGCGAAGAAGGCCGAGGACGAGGTCATGGCCGGGATCAGTCGCGGGCCTCTGCATGGCGTACCGGTCGGGCTGAAGGACATCATCGACCTCAAGGGCGTGCGCACCACCGCCCATTCGCACCAGCTCATCGACAATTGGGCGACCGACGACGCCTTCGTCACGCAGAAGCTGAAGGCGGCGGGCGCCGTCATCCTCGGCAAGCTCGCCACCCATGAATTCGCGATGGGCGGGCCGTCCTTCGACCTGCCCTTCCCACCGGCGCGCAATCCCTGGAACCTCGCGCATTTCACCGGCGGGTCCTCCTCAGGCTCGGGTGCGGCTGTGGCGGCAGGCTTCGTGCCGGCGGCGCTGGGCACCGATACGGGCGGCTCGATCCGCCTGCCGGCCGCCTTCTGCGGCATCGTCGGGATGAAGCCGACCTATGGGCTGGTTTCGCGGCGCGGCGTGCTGCCGCTCTCGCAGAGCCTCGACCATATCGGCCCGATGACCTGGACGGTCGAGGACAACGCCCTGCTAATGAAGGTTCTGGCCGGGCATGACCGGCTCGACCCGGCGAGCGCCGACCGGCCCGATCCCACGCCTGAGGCGCTGCTCGGCGCGGGTGTGAAGGGGCTGCGCGTTGGCTATCTGCCGTCGCTGGGGGCGCAGGCCGAGGCCACGGACGAGGTGCAGGGCGCGGTCGCCTCCGTCGCGACGACGCTGGCCGATCTTGGTGCTGTGGTCGAGGAAGTGACACTGCCGCCACTGGCCGATTTCGCCGCCTGCGGGATGATGATCCTGCTCAGCGAGGCCTTCGCCATCCATGAGCCCAACATCCAGGCCAGGCCCGAGCTCTATGGCGAGATCCTGCGCGACCGGCTGCTGCTCGCCGGGCTGATCGACGCCAGCGACTATGTCCAGGCGCTGCGGATGCGCACGGAACTGGTCGCGGCTGTCGCCAAGACGATGTCGCGCTTCGACATCATCGTCTGCGCGGCGACCGCGACGCCGGCCCCCGTGATCACCGAGATCCCGAAATTCGGCCTCTTCGCCAAGCCGCCGTTGACCTTCCCCTTCAACGTCACCGGCATGCCCTCGCTGACGATGTGCTGCGGCTTCTCGGCCTCGGGCCTGCCGCTCTCGGTCCAGATCGCCGGCCATGCCTTCGGCGAGGCGACGATCTACCGCGCCGCCCAGGCCTATGAAGCCGCGACCGCCTGGCGGGAACGCCGGCCGACCCTTGAGGCCGCCGCGCCGATGAGCCTCGCCGCCGAATAACCGCCGCACCCCTGTTTCGCCAGCATCCCGGAGGCCGCCATGACCGACACGCCCGCCACGCCGATCCCGATCGAGGCCAAGCTCGCCGAATATGGCCTGAGGGTTGGCCCGGAGACGCTGGAATCCCTGAAAGGCTCCGTCGCCGATCTCGAAACCGCCGCCCGCAACATCCGGGTCAAGCGCAGCTACCTGCAGGAGCCCGTCCACGCGCTCCGGCTCTGGACCAAATGAAGGGGGCCGCCATGACCGCGCTGCACGACCTGACCATCGCCGAGGCCGCCCCGCTGCTGAAGGCCAAGAAACTCTCCCCGGTCGAACTGACCGCGTCCTATCTCTCCCGGATCGAGGCCTTCGACGGGCAGTTCAACGCCTATATCCGCGTGCTGCCCGAGCAGGCCATGGCGGCCGCGCGCAAGGCCGAGGGCGAGATCATGAAGGGCGGCTACAAGGGCCCGCTGCATGGCGTGCCGATCGGTCTGAAGGACATCTACAACACCAAGGGCATCCCCACGACCGGCCATTCGGCGCTCTACAAGGACCATGTTCCCGAAGAGGATGCGACGACGACGCGGCTTCTGGCGGAGGCCGGAACCATCCTGCTCGGCAAGCTCTCGACCTGGGAGTTCGCGATCGGCGGCACCTCCTTCGACCTGCCCTGGCCGCCGGCGAAGAACCCCTGGAACCTCGCCCATGATCCGGCCGGCTCCTCCTCCGGCTCGGGCGCGGCGATCGCGGCCGGGCTCGCGATGGGGTCGATGGGCACCGACACCGGCGGCTCGATCCGCGGGCCGGCGGCCTGGTGCGGGATTTCCGGCCTGAAGCCGACCTATGGGCTGGTCAGCCGCCGGGGCATCCTGCCGCTCTCCTTCAGCCTCGACCATGGCGGGCCGATGTGCTGGACCAGCGAGGATTGCGCGCTGATGATGGAGGTTCTGGCGCAGCACGACCCGCTCGACCCCGGCAGCGCCGACGTCGCCAAACCCGACTTCGCCGGCTCGCTGCAGAAGGATGTGAAGGGGCTGCGCATCGGCGTGGTCAGGCATTTCTTCGAGAACGACGCCGAGATCGACCCCGAGATCAAGGCCGGCATCGAGGCAGCGCTGGTGACCTTCCGGGAGCTGGGCTGCGAGGTGGTGGACGTCACGCTCTCGCCGCTCTCGGCCTATGGCGACGTCGCGGCTCTGATCTCGCGCTCGGAGGCCTTCGCCTTCCATGAGGAAACGCTGAAGGCGACGCCGGAGCTTTATGGCGAACTTGCCCGCCAGCGCATCATGATGGGCGCCTTCATCCGCGCCTGCGACTATGTCAACGCGCTGCGCGAGCGCGGCCGGCTGATCGCCGAGATCGCGACCGTGTTCGAGAGCGTCGATGTGCTGGTCTGTCCGACCATGCCGGGCGTCGCACCCAAGCTCGGCGACCTCGGCAACATGATGTCGCGGGCGCGGCCCTCCTTCACCCGCGTCTTCAACCTGACCGGCTCGCCGGCCCTGTCGGTCTGTTCCGGATTCTCGGCGGCGGAGCTGCCCTTGAACATGCAGATCGTCGGGCGGCCCTTCCAGGACGATCTCGTTCTGCGCGTCGGCAGCGCCTTCGAGAAGGCCACCGCCTTCCGTGATCTGCGCCCGGCGCCATGGGCGCAGCAGGCGCTCGCTGCCGAGTGACCCGGTGCCTTCCCCCCTTTCGTGGAGACGATCATGAGCGAGACCATCTCGACCGAAGCCTTCCAGGTGCTGCTCGACCGGGCTGGCATCAGCGTCAAGCCCGAGCACATGGACGAGATGCGCAGCGCCTACATGCTGCTGCAGGCGATGCGGGAGCGCGTGCGCAAGCCACGCGGCTACGATGCCGAGCCGGCTCATATCTTCGCTCCGGCGGAATACTGAGATGACCGGCGATCCCACGCTGCTCACCATCCGCGAGGCCTCGACGCTGATCGCTGAGCGCAAGCTCTCCCCGATCGAGCTGACGAAGGCCTGCATCGCGCGTACCGAGGCGCTCGACGCCAGCTTAAGCACCTATGTCGCCTTCACGCCGGAGCTGGCGCTGGAAGCGGCCGAGGCGGCCGAAGTCGAGATTGGGACAAGCGGGCCGCGCGGCCCGATGCACGGCATCCCGGTCGGGCTGAAGGACATCTACGATACGGCCGGCGTGGCGACGACGGGCCATTCCAACCTGCTCAAGCGCCGCGTCCCGACCGAGGACGCTTTCACCGTGGCGAAGCTGCGCGAGAGCGGCGCGGTCATCACCGGCAAGCTCGGCACCTTCGAATTCGCGATCGGCGGCCCCTCCTTCGACCTGTTCACGCCGCCCGCGCGCAACCCCTGGGATCCGGCCCGGACCACGGGCGGCTCCTCGTCCGGCTCGGGTGCGGCGGTCGCCGCCGGCATGGTGCTGGGCGCCACCGGCTCGGACACCGGCGGCTCGATCCGCAGCCCGTCCTCGCTCTGCGGGCTGGCCGGCATCAAGCCGACCTATGGGCTGCTCTCGCGAAGGGGCATCCTGCCGCTGTCGCAGTCGCTCGACCATGCCGGGCCGATGTGCTGGACCGTCGAGGATGCGGCGCTGATGCTGCAGGCGATGGCGGGGCATGATCCGCTCGATCCGGCCTGCGCCGATGTGGCGGTGCCGGATTTCACCGAGAAGCTCGACGAGACGGTGAAGGGCAAGACCATCGGCGTGATCCGCCATTTCCACGAGACCGACCATCAGGCGGCGCCGCCCGTGCTGGCGGCGATCGAGCAGGCGATCGCGGTCTACAGGTCTCTCGGCTGCGTCATCAAGGAGGTGACGCTGCCGCCGCTGATGGATTTCGCCGCGGTCGGGCTCGTCATCATGTCGTCGGAAGCCTTCGCGATCCACGAGGCGGATCTGCGCGCGACGCCGGAGCTCTATGGCGAGATCGCACGCGACCGGATCAGCATGGGCGGTCTTCTGACCGGCGCCGACTATGTCCAGGCCCTGCGGCGCCGGCAGGAACTCTGTGCCGCCGTGGCGAAGGCGATGATCGGCGTCGACGTGCTGCTGACGGCGGGCTCGCCCTTCCCGGCGCAGCCGATCGAAAAGGTGCCGAAGTGGCTGATGTACCAGAAGCCCTCGATCACCATGCCCTTCAACGTCACGGGCCTGCCGGCGCTGGCGCTCTGCGCCGGCTACGAGGCGGGAACGGGCCTGCCGGTCGCGATCCAGCTCGCGGGGCACCCCTTCGCCGAAACGACCGTGTTCCAGCTCGGCCACGCCTATGAGCAGGCGACCCAGTGGCGCACGACGCGGCCCGCCCTGCTCGCCGCCTGATCCGCATGCCGGGCGGCCCGCCGGGGCCGCCCGCTCCCCCGCCCCGTCTTCGAGGAAGCCGCCGCGCCATGGCCGAGGCCCGCAACACCGTCCAGGCCGGCATCCTCTGGATGATCCTGAGCACGGCCTTCCTGGCGGGCGGCAATTCGCTGGTCCGGCAGATCGCGACCGAGCTGCATCCGTTCCAGATCAGCTTCCTGACCAACCTGATCATGCTCGTCTTCGTCTGGCCGCAACTGCGGGGCGGGGCGGGCCTGCCGGACCGGCGCGAGAAGCGCAGGCTCTATGCGATCATGACCGCGGTCGGCTGCGTCTCGAACCTGACCTGGTTCTACGCGCTCGCCCATGTGCCACTGGCCAAGGCCACGGCGATGACCTTCGCCGCGCCGATCATCGTGACGGCGCTGGCCGGCGTCCTGCTCGGCGAGAGCGTCTCGCGCAGCCGCTGGGCGGCGGTGATGGTCGGCTTCGTCGGCGTGATGGTCATCGCCCGCCCCGGCTTCGTCGCGCTCGACGCCGGCACCATCGCGCTAATGATCTCGACCCTGTCGATGGCCTCGATGTACCTGATCTCGAAGCGGCTGACGCAGATCGAGAGCACCAGCCGCATCGTCGCCATCACCACCCTGATCCCGGTGGTCACCGGCCTGATCCCCGCCGTGCTCTACTGGCGGACCCCCTCGACGGACATGATGCTGTTCCTGGCGGTGATGGCGGTGGCGATGTTCGTCGGCCGGCTGACGCTGTTCCTGGCGCTGCGCAATGCGCCCGCCTCGACGGTGATGCCGTTCGATTTCGCCCGTCTGCCCTTCATCGCGCTGTTTGCCTGGCTCGCCTACCAGGAGATTCCCGATCGCTGGGCGCTGGTCGGCGCCGCGATCGTGATGGGCGCGACCTTCTTCATCTTTCAGGACGAGCACCGCAAGCGTCGCCAGGTTCCGCTCTAGCCGGCGCCAGGCCCTTCGCCGCCCGCAGGCCTGCGGGCACCTGCCCCACGCGCCAACGGAGAATTCAAACCATGCCGACACCGATCGCATCCGAAGCCGAGATGAGCGCCTTCCTGGCGCGCGCCGGCTTGCCCCTGACGCCCGAACAGGTCGCCGAATATGCCGAGGCCTATGGCTACATCGTCGAGATGTCCGCCCGGATCCGGGGCGAGCGCAGCTACATGGCCGAACCGGCCCATGTCTTCAGCTTCCCGACCGAGGAGGTGGCCCGATGAGCACGGACATCCTGACCATCAGCACGGCCGCAGCCCTGATCAAGGCCGGCAAGCTTTCCCCGGTCGAGCTGACCGAGATGTGCCTGGCCCGCGTCAAGGCCTATGAGCCGGAGCTGCACGCCTTCGTCACACTGACCGAGGACCGCGCCCGGGCCGACGCCAAGAAGGCGGAGGCTCAGATCAAGGCCACGGGCCCGACATCGCCGCTGCACGGCATCCCGATCGGCCTCAAGGACATCATCGACACCAAGGGCATCCTGACGACCTGCCAGTCCGCCCACAACATCGGCAACGTGCCCGATGCGGATGCGACCTGCGCCGCGGCGCTCGATGCCGCCGGCACGGTGCTGATGGGCAAGCTCACCACGCATGAATTCGCCGATGGCGGCCCCTCCTTCGACCTGCCCTGGCCGCCTTCGCGCAATCCCTGGAACACGCAGCGCTTCACGGCGGGCTCCTCGAGCGGCACGGGGGCGGCGGTCGCGGCCGGGCTGGTGCTCGGCGGGCTCGGCACCGATACGGGCGGCTCGATCCGTGGCCCGGCGGCGCTCTGCGGCATCGTCGGCCTGAAGCCGACCTATGGGCTGGTCAGCCGCGCCGGCGTCGCGCCGGCGGCCTATTCGCTCGACCATATCGGCCCGATGGCCTGGACGACGGAGGATTGTGCGCTGATGCTGCAGGCGCTCGCCGGTCACGACCCGGCCGATCCCGCCAGCGCGAACAGGGCGGTGCCCGATTACACCGCCGGGCTCGGCAAGGGGGCCAAGGGGCTGAAGGTGGGCGTGCTCAGCCGYTGGCACGAGWCCGACCGCCCGGTCGCCCCGGCCGTGAAGGATGGCATTGACGCGGCGATCGCTACCTATGAGCTGTCTCTTCAACACATCTCCGAGCCCACG
>NNBT01003198.1_pt1 | contig 28372 bp, 26 predicted proteins | sample 1173831 | NCBI WGS metagenome assembly NNBT01 (sample SAMN07173936, study PRJNA388173) | plant metagenome | isolation source: symbiotic tissue sample KVJ10 | place: Norway: Troms, Kvaloya island | reverse complement strand
ATGCGCGAGCGACTGGGAAAGGCCGGCCGCCTGCGCGCCGTGCGCGACTACGACTCGATCGCCCTCTATGAGCGTTACAAGGCCCTGATCGCCGAGGCCGCCGGATGACCGTCACCGCCGACATGCTGCGCCTGTATCGCGCCTATCCCCGCCTGCCGCCGGAGATCGGCGGCATGGAGCGGCATATTGCGCGTCTGACGGAAGCGCAGCGGGCGCAAGGCGTCGACGTCGTCAACATCTTCCATGCCGGCGAACCGGACGGGCCGGCGCAGCAGGTGCTGCCCAGGCGAGATCTCAGCCGCATCAAGCCGGCGGCCCTGAGAGACCTGCTGTTCTATGCCGCCGCGCGCGGCACGCTGCAGCCGGTTCGCGACAATCGCTTCACCGTCCTGCATGTGCATGGCGACTGGAGCGCCTTCCTCGCCGCGCGCTTCCTTGCCCATCGCCTGCGGCCGGTCGTCTCCGTCGCCTCCATACATGCGGGGGCCAAGAGATCGCCTGCCTTCTATCGGACGGCGCTCGCCGCGTATGATCTGCTCTTTGCAACCGGCTATGGCGATGTGCGCCGGCTCTCGGAATGGACCAGCAAGCCGGTGTATCATCTGCCCAGCGCGCCGCTCGACCTCTTCTTCGAACCGCCCGCCCGACAAGCCCCCTCCACCGATGTCATCGCCATCGGCAATCTGCTGCCTTACAAGAAAACTGATCTCCTGATCGCCTGCGCCGCGCGCCGACCACATCTGAATTTTTCGATCTATGGCGAGGGACCTGAACGGAAGTCCCTCGAGGCGGCCATAGCCGCAAGCGGCTGTTCGAATGTGCGCCTATTCGGCAAGGCCGATCCGCATCAGATCGCGGCCGCGCTGCACGCGGCGAGGCTCTTCGTCAGCGTCTCGGGCAATGAGGGAACGCCGACCGCCGCGCTCGAAGCCATGGCATGCGGGCTGCCAGTCGTTCTCACGCCCTCCAACGACTATGGCTGGCTGGTGCGCGAGGGCATCAACGGCTATGTCACGCGCGGCTGGGACGTTGAGGAAATCCTGCAGAAGATCGATCTCTGTTTCGCCGACGAGGACCAGCGCCGCGCCATGGCGGCCGCCAATCGCGACGTCGCCCGGGAACATCGCTGGACCACCAAGGCGGCTTTCGTGACCGACAAGATCATCGCGGCGATCGAGAAGGCGATCCGCTGATGCGCGTGCTTCAGGTCATAACCGGCTTGAACATGGGAGGCGCGGAGCGCCTGCTCCTGCAGCTTGCCGAAGCGCTCGACTCCACCAGATTCGACACGCGGATCGTATCCCTGACACCAGAGCTCGGCGCCCTTTCATCGTCCGGTATCGACGGGGCACAGGTGACCGCACTCGATTTCAGACAACAGCGCCTGCGCAGCCTGCGCGATCTGGCGAAGCTGATCGATGCTTATGAGCCTCAGGTGATTCACGCCCATATGTTCCACGCGCTGCTCGCCGTCTTACTGGCCTTGCCGCTCGCCCGCGCGAAACCGGCGCTCTGCTTCACCGGGCACCGCACCGTGCATGCGCCGCTCAGGCGGGCTTTCCTCAGGCTGTCCAAGCGACTGCGCGCCGCCGACATCGTCTTCAGCCAGGACGTGCTTTCCGCAGTGGATGCTCCTCATACGGTGGTGATTCCCAATGGCGTCGAAATGGCGGCTCCCGCATCGTGCCGACGATCCTGGGGCGATGAAAGACGACGCCTGATCTCGGTCGGCCGCCTGATCGACATCAAGGGCTGTCTCGAGCTCGTGCGCGCCTATGCCGCCGCCAAGCTCGATAACACCGAACTCGTCTTTGTCGGCACCGGCCCGCTGGCAGCGCCCATCGAAAGTCTGGCGCGGGAGCTTGGCGTGGCGGAACACGTCAAGCTGCCGGGCTTTTCCGACAATGTGCGGGCGCATTTGCGCGAGGCGCATGTCTTCGTCATGCATTCCCGCCAGGAAGGCATGCCGATCGCGTTGCTGGAGGCCGGCGCCGAAGGGCTTCCCGCCATAGCAACGCCGGTTGGCTCGATCCCTTCCCTGCTCGCGGACAAACGCGGCATCCTGGCCACCGGCGACGAGTTTGCCGGTGCGCTCAGGCACGTTATCGGTCATCCTGAAGAGGCCCTCGCCATGGGCGCCCGGCTGCAAGACTACATTGCCGCCCATCATTCGATGGCGACGGTCGCCGCCCTGCATGAGAGGCTATATGCGAGCCTCGTCAGGTAGCGCCGGATCGGGCGATGCGGCAACCATCCCGGCCCGATCACGCCCCTCGATGATGGACACGGTCGCGGCGGCGACGGTCGTGCTTTCGAAGCGCTCCTCGCACATGCGCCGGCCCGCTTTGCCCATCTTCGCCGCCAGCTCCAGATCGGCGCCGAGCCGCAACATCGCATCGGCAAGGGCACCGGCATCATGCGATCGTACGAGCAGTCCGGTGACTCCCTCGATGACCGTCTCGCGGCAGCCGACGACATCGGTCGTGATGATGGCGCGCCCGGTCGCCATGGCCTCCAGATTCACCCGCGGCGTGCCCTCCCGGTAAGAGGGAAGCACAAAGATGTGAGCTTCCCGCAAAGCCGAGCGCGGATCCTCCAGATGGCCGCGATAGTCGATCAAGCCCTCGGCACCCCAGCCATCGACCTCCGCTTGCCGAATGGCGGTGGGATTGGAGTCGGGGGCCCCCACCAACAGGAACCGGGCGGAGGGCAGACGCTGCCGGACCGTGCGGGCCGCCGCGACGAATTCATAAACGCCTTTGTCGCGCAGGAGGCGCGCCATCATCAGGAATACCGGCGGCCCTGGCGGGAAAGCCTGCTCGGAATACTGACCGATGTCGACGCCCGAGCCGTTGACCCGGCCGACACGCAAATGCCTGCCCAGCAGTCCCCAATTGCGGAAGCTTGTAATGTCATCGTCGTTCTGGAAGACGACCACATTCGCCTGCGACAGCGCCGTCCGGTATCCGAGCCAGCCGAGGCCTTGAACGATCTTTCCGGTCAGCGTTTCACCATGCATGAACGCATAACCGAGACCGGTGATCATGGCCGTCCGCCAGGGGACACCGACGAGGCGCGCGGCGAGCATCCCGTAGATGACCGGCTTGATCGTGTAGCCAAAGAAGATGTCCGGCCGGACCTGGCGCAGAAGCCGTGCAAGCTTCGCCAAGGCGACCAGATCAGGCAGCGGGTTGCGGCCGGTCCGGCGGATTTCCCATGGACAAAAGACCGCTCCCAATTCTTCGATCCGTGCCTGATAAGGACCGGCCTGCGGCGGCGCCGCCGCGAAGACCTGATATCCCCTGCGTACAAACTCCTTGATGAGCGCGCTGCGGAATCGATAGAGATTCCCAACATCATTGCTCAACAGCAATACCCTCGGGCCTGCGGTCATTTTTCCCTGTGATGCCGAACTTCATCGCCACGGCGATGCGTGAATTTCCATGGCCGCGTGACGATGGGCCTATCGCGATCCAAATCCCGTCAGGATCGTCTTGATCGTCTTGAAGACGATGAGCAGATCCAGGGACGGGGAAAAGTGCTTGATGTAGTAGAAGTCGTAGTGGAGCTTGGCGGTCGCGGCGTCAATTTCGGCGACGTTACCCTGATTGATCTGCGCCCAGCCGCTGATGCCGGGGCGCACCGCATGGCGATAGGCGTAGAACGGGATGTCCCGCTCATACCATTCGGCGAGCTCGACCGCCTCCGGCCGTGGACCTATCCAGCTCATCTCCCCCTTCAGGATATTGAATATCTGCGGCAGCTCGTCGATCCGGTATTTGCGGATCAGGCGGCCGATCCTCGTCACCCGCGGATCCTGTTCCAAAGTGAAACGGAGCTCATCGTCCATGTCATGCCGCATGGAGCGCAACTTGTAGATGGTGAATGGCTTGCCTTGATAACCCATGCGGGATTGGCAGAAGAATACGGGCCCGCCGGACTCGATCTTGATCAGCACCGCCGTGATGGCGATCACCGGCAGGATGAACGGCAGCAGCGCAACCGCCCCGGCAAAATCCGCCAGGCGCTTGATCTTCAGATAAAACGACGACGGCAGCACCGAGCCGAAGCTGTTCTCCGACAAATGCTCGATGGCGACCTGGCCGGTCAGTGACTCGGTAATCTGCTTGACGTGATAGACGGGCCGGGCGCTCAGCACACATTTGGCGATGAATCTCTGCCAGTCGGGAGAGAAATCGGCCCGGAGATCCGCGACGACACCGTCAAAGGCGAAAATATCCGCGTCGGGCTCGCTGAGCCGCTGCCAGCGCGCGCCCCGGATGTCCGTCACCCCCTGGTCCTCGCCGCCTGGAACAAGCGCCAGGCGAGGCTCGCGGTCCTTCCGATACATGCTGTGCAGGGAATAGAACCAGATAATCGCGGCGAGAAAACTCACGGCGAACTGGAACCGGGAGTAATCGATGCGCCAGAAGAAGAAGATCAGCGCGACAATGCCGTAGGCCGCGAGAAAACTCGGAATCACGTAAGACGCCGTCCGCACCGTCGGAAAGCCGCTGAATTCGCGCAGCAGCACGTAGCCGGCGATCAAAGCGCAAAAGGTGCCCACCAGGGCATATTCGGCGGATCCGAAAGATAAAACTTCGGGAAGGAAAATCTGCGGCCCTTGGCGCAGCAACACCGGCAATAGAACAGCGATCAGTATTCCGCCGCCAAGTTGTATCCGATTCAACCGCAGATAGGCGCCGATACGCCTGTCGCCTGCTGGAATTGCTTGAAACGGTTGTTCCCGCGCAATGCGGCCGATTGGAACTACCATTCGGAGGCCCCGATAGACACACCCTCAACACAACAAGAAGGCGAGGCGCATGATGCTTACCCGCTTTTTTGTCGTTCTTCGGTGTCGCAGCCGCCTCACTGTTTTTGTATATGCGTTTGAGCCGATTGACAACCCAGAAAAATCCCTGAAACAGATATTGTCGCTCCAACACCACAGAGGCCCTCATGTTTTTGACCATAGGTCATTGCCTTCTGTGTCACCCTTCCAACGGATATTGGCGTAACGGCACCAATCATCCCGTTTTTAATTGAACGCACGAGCATCTCATGGACCGTATCACGACAATCGCCCGCATCATCAATCGCCTGGACGGCGTCGCCTCCATCCTGGATGCCGGGTGCCGGGACGCGGCTCTGGCCGGACGAATACCGCAAGACATCCGCTATAGCGGCGCGGACCTCTTTCCGGGCGAGCGCGTTAATTATGTCGGCGATATCACCGCAATGACGATCGACGAGAAGTTCTCACTCGTCGTCGCCGCGGACATCCTTGAGCACCTCGAGAAGCCCTCGACCACCTTCGACAAGCTCGCCGGACTCACCGAGCGCTATATGATCGTGTCGCTGCCGAACTGCTACGACATGAAGAGTATGTTCAAATTCGTCAGAAAACAGCACCTCGGCGGCAAATACGCCTTCTCGGTCGACGAACCCCTCGATCGACACCGCTGGTTGATGAACTTCAATGAAATCAACCATTTCTATGAAGCAAAGGCGGCGCAACACCGCATGAAGCTCGAAGTCGTGACACCGCGCTATGGCGACTCAGGTGCCAAAGGCGCCAGGGCCGGTCTCGGACGCCTCCTGCGCGGCGTCATGCCGGCACGTCTGTGGGTGCCGACGGTGTTCGGCGTCTTCGAAAAGCATTGAATCTTTTAAGCTACTATCGCACCGGTTGTATCGCTGGCGGATGAAACGGAGAGCGGCAACGGACCGGCGCACCGGCTAAAGGAGTCATGTTTCAACAAGTTAGATCCGCGAAAGCAGGCTCCATCTCACTTTCGATCCAGAGGCCCGAGCCGAACATACTCGCCATTCACGGTTGTGTTCATCGCCAGATGCGTGCCGGTATCGTCAGCGAACAGTCGCAGCCGACAGGTGACGTCGGAGTTGAGCAACGTGAAGCGGTCGCTCGCCCGCGCCAGGCGTGTCAATCTGATACGGGACGACTCCACCAGGCCGCCGACGCAATTCGAAAAGGCGTAGGCATCGACATCCTCCATCTCGACGAAGCCGAGGCTGTCCACGCCTAATTTCGGAACCGCCGCATTGCTGCAGCGGAACTGCTTGCCGGCATTCACGCTCCCTTCGGCAACGGAAACATACCCGCCGACATAGGCCTCGCCCGCCGCGGCGATCCGCGTCGGGGCGCCCCCGGCATTGACGCGATAGCAGCCATTCTCGCGGGCATCCGACTGATCCTTCAGAAGGATCACGTCCCTGGCACTGAGCGCGACGCCATCGATATGCGCGCCTTCGACATAGTCCCGGGCCAGCCTTGCGGCCCGGGTCGTCGCGGCCCGCACCGCGGTGATGAAGTTCAACCCGACGCTGCTGTCGACGACAATCCGATAACGGCCGCCGGTGCATCCATAGGCGATCTGCCCATTCGTCATGATGGAGATATCGGGCGTCGTCGCTATGCCGTCATCGAGCCCGCCATGGAGAATGGATTTTGTCGGGCCGCTCAGAATGGCGGAACCGCCGCCAATGGAGATTCTTCTGACGCCGGCGCATTGGAAGAGCGTGTTGTAGACCGCCTCCCCTGCATCGCACTCGGCGATGTCGATCCGCTCGAATGTTATGTCGTCGCCGAGCAGCTCGCCGGCATTGTAGATGTAGAAGAACGGCTGATGGCCGATGTTCCGGGCACGGAAGTTCCGCACGCGCAGATCTCGCACATTGCGGGCATGTATCCCGAATTTAATTGTATTTTCACGGTATCCGTAAGATGGGGCGCTGTCCTTCGTATGCCCAGGATCGAGATCGAGGAAGCCGATATCGATGGTTTCGACGAATTGCCGCGCATTGAGTCCCACGAGGCCAATGGAAGCGCCACGGACGGAGCCGACGCTGACGGCTCTGATCGGCTGCGAATTGGGATTCGGCTCGAGATCGATCGTGTACAGGCCGCAGGCATCGGCCTCCACATGCCCAAGCGCGATATTCTCTCCGCCGGTGATGCTGACCGCGTTCCGCAGTATGTTCCGGCCGCGCACGTCACCGATCGCGACATTGCGCACTTCCGCTCCCGCCACGCCGGCGACAATGATCACATCGCCACGGATCTCCTCGCCGCTGACATTGCCGATCCGGATATTGGCGATGGCGCCCTCACCGCGAATGAGAATGCCGTGGTTCTGCTCCCCGGTGTCGATGGCGATGTTCCCGATAAGCCTAAGATCAGCCAGGACAATCTCCGACCCCGCCAGCGCGAGACAGGGCGTCCCCGGCGGAACGCCAGCGATCTGGCGCAGCACCGTCGCGGCCCCATCCGTCCTGATCCGCTTGCGATCGCCGATCTTCAAGGTCGAGATCAGATAGGTCCCGCGTCCGATCGTTACATCGTCGAACGCGTCGATCGCGGCCTGGGCGATCGCCGTGCAGTCTACCGATGCGTCGCCCCGGGCGCCGAGCATGCGCAGATCGACACTCGCTTCGGCAAGCCGCCACCAGGCGCCGTCGGCGGACTGCCCTGCCGCCGCGCGCGGAATGCCGGCAGGCTCCTCGGCCACACGCACATAGACGGCGCCGCCGCCATCGCCCGGGGCGTGGTAACCCGCTGTACGAAAATAGTTCACATGCTGATGGATCTCCGCCGACCACGCCTCGGCAAGCACCGGATAATCGCGATCGATGAATCCATTGGCCGGAAGCCGCACCGACCGGGCGTAGCTGGAAAAGGGCGCAGGACCTCTCATGAACCCGACATACAGCGGGACGAGGACGAGGTCGACCACCGTTGTGATCGGTATTTCCAGTCACTTCCCAATTGTCGCCTTAAGGCCACGTCACTTGACCCTTCGTAATAACATTGCACAAACAAGAAGTTGCTTTTTTTCATCTACTTGGCTACCTTGTCCCTGGGCGGCTCTGATTTCGTTTCCCGGAGGAAACATGCGGGGCTTTTTTGTTGCAGTAATGGCGAGCGTAATGATGGCCGGGCCGACCCTGGCCGCGTCGCCGATGGGCCAGCTCAAGGACATTGATGGTAAAGTTTATGTAAATCGCGGCGAAGGCTTCGTGCCGGCGCGCGGCAATACCGAGCTTTTCCAGGGCGATCGCGTCATGGTTGGGGAAAATGGGTCCGCCACGATCAATTATTATCTCGCCGACTGCGATGTCATGCTCTCCGCCTCCTCGATGACGAGCATCTCGGCCAAGGCGCCGTGCAAGGGCGGCGGACAGGCGGCCACCGAAGGCCTCACAACTTCCGGTGGGTCGTTCTCGACAGGCGGGATGGTCGTGACCGGCCTGGGCGTCGGCGGCATGATCGCGCTCGGCGCCGTCGCGGCCAGCAGTGAAGACAAAGACGAGGATGAAGGGCAGAGCCCGTAACGGCCGTCCCCGCATTTGGCCGGCTTTCGTATCGCCAATGGGTCCCAAACCGAAATCGCTCCGCGCGATGAAGATTGGGCCCGCACAATCTGGTTCGGACTTGTAAGCGGTTACCTCCTCCTTGCCTTGATCGCCGGAGGAACCGCGCGTTACGGCGCGTCTTTCACCACCGCACTGGAATTGCTCAGCCTTCCTGTCGTCCTGATCGCCGCGGTGTGGATCATGGGCGCACCTCTGACCGGGACGATCAAGGCCGGTCTCCTCATTTGCGCCGGGATTCTGGCGCTTCCCTTGCTGCAACTTGTTCCATTGCCTCCGGCCATTTGGACGGCATTGCCGGGCCGCGGCTTCGTGGTGGACGCTTTCGCGGCCGCAAACCTGCCGATGGGCTGGATGCCTCTCAGCCTCAGCCCGCCAGCCACTCTGCGCAGCTTCCTGTCCGTCTTCCCCGCTCTGGCGATCTTTCTCGCCACTCTCACTTTGGGACACAGCCAGCGGCGCCTCATGACGCTCGGCCTCATCGGCTTCGGCCTCATCTGCGTTCCCTACGGGTTGGCCCAGGTCGCGTCGGGCCCCGCCAGCGGACTTCGCTTGTACGAAGTGACCAATGTGAACTCCGCCGTCGGCTTCTTCGCCAACCGCAATCACTACGCGGCCCTTCTCTATTCGATTGTGCCGTTCATCGCCGCGTGGATGATCCATCAGGCTCGCTCGCGCGACAGCAGCCGGCTTGGCTGGATCGCCCTCATGATCGTGGCCTACGGCGTTCTGATACTGGGCCTCGGCATGTCGGCCTCGCGAGCCGGCATCGCGCTGGCGATGGCCGCCATTTTCGCCTCTGTCCTTCTGGCCTGGTGGCGACAACAACCGAGCCGGAGGAACCCGGCCTCCAGGGCCGTCTTCATCGCGGCTCTCGTCGGCTCCTGCGTGGTTCTTCAGTTCGGATTGGTGAGCATATTGGATCGCCTGCAGCATGATCCGCTCGAGGACGGGCGCTTCACCTTTGCCCAGGTTGCGCTGCGCGCCGCCGCCAGCGTGTTTCCGTTCGGATCGGGCCTCGGAAGCTTTGTCCCATTTTATGCCATGTTCGAAACGCCGCCGGAGATCAGCCAGAGCTATGTCAACCACGCTCACAACGACTGGTTGGAATTGACGCTCGAAACCGGTCTGCCAGGCCTGATCCTGGCCGTCCTGTTCCTCGCCTGGTTTGCCATCGCAACATATCGGATCTGGCGGCGGGGCGACTCGGGCATCGACAGCCTGCTGGCGCAGGCAGCGACGATCACGGTCACTTTGCTCCTCGCGCATTCGCTGGTCGATTATCCGCTCCGCACCACCGCCCTCGCCTGCCTGTTCGGCTTCGTCTGCGCGTTGTGCGTGCCGCCACTGAATCAAAGCAAAGCCGACACGGAAATTCTATCGCAACGTAAAATTAAAACGGGCAGCAGATCGCACAAAGATCCCCTATCTTCGCGATCCGTCGCAAAATCCCCACAGTTTCGCCTTAAAAATACTAGCGAAGAGTCTGCGACCTCTTCTATCAGCATAGAGGATGACGCCGGCAGCTTGGGGCGGCGGAGGGGGTAGCGCGCAGATGATCGACCTGCACTGTCATATTCTGCCCGGCATTGACGACGGCGCAGCGGATTTGGAAGTTGCCGTCGACATGGCCGCCATGGCGGTCGCCGACGGCATAACAACCACGGCGTGCACTCCCCACATCATGCCGGGTGTTTACGACAATGCTCCCAAGGCCATTCGCGCGCATGTCGATGCCTTGCAGAAGTCGCTGCGCGACGCGGGCATTCCGCTGCAACTTGTGGTCGGGTGCGACGCTCATATGCGTCCGGACTTCGCGTCGGCGCTGAGCCAGGATCAACTCCTTGGCCTCAACGACTCGCGCTATGTGCTGTTCGAGCCGCCGCATCACGTCGCGCCGCCCCGACTCGAGGAGTGCCTGTTCGGAATCCAGATGGCGGGTTATGTTCCCATTCTGACACATCCGGAACGGCTTTCCTGGATCGAGTCGCGCTACACGCTGCTCACACATCTGGCCAAGTCCGGCGTCTGGATGCAGATCACCGGCAGCTCCATTTCGGGACGCTTCGGCAGGCGCCCGAAATATTGGGCGGAACGCATGCTCGGCGAAGGCTTGGTCCATATTCTGGCGAGCGATGCGCACAACACCACCGCGCGCCCGCCCTCGCTCGCGCAAGCCCATGACCTCGCCATAGGGCTGGTCGGCAAGGACGAAGCCGCCAATCTGGTGCTCACACGGCCGGCCGGCGTGTTGAAGAATGTCGATCCCGGCACCCTGCCCGAACCCTTGGTGGTCGCGGCGGCGCCGAAGCACATTCCCGTCTGGAAGCAAATCATCAACGCCGTGAGAGCGTGATCGAGGAAAGCCCGCATGTTCCGCCCGGCAATCATGGCCCTAGCACTTCTGGCTCCGCTCCTGATCGGATGTGGCGGTCCCCGGTTGGGCGATGCGCCCCGCAGCTCGGCGGGTTTTACCGAAGGCAACGGCAAGGCGCCGGCCAAGCTCGAAGGTGCCGCGGCCACCAGCGCGCAGGCGGTGTTTTCGGGATCCGTCGCAACAGCGGCCGGCAAAAACATCGTGCCGCCGCCCGAGGATTACAAAATCTCGCCACTGGACGTCATCGAGATCTCGGTCTTCCAGGTCGACGAGCTGACCCGCACCGCGCAGGTCAACACCAGCGGGCAGATATCACTGCCGCTCATCGGAGCGGTGACGGCCGGCGGCAAGACGACAGGTGAGCTCGAAGCGACGATCGCCAAGAAGCTCGGCGAGAAATATCTGCAATCGCCCCAGGTCACGGTCTTCGTCAAGGAATATACCAGTCAGCGCATCACCGTTGATGGCGCCGTCAAGAAGCCCGGCATCTTCGCGACGACGGGAAGGCTGTCACTGCTTCAGGCCGTGGCCTTGGCGGAGGGCCTCAACGAAGTGGCCGATCCGACCGGCGTGCTCGTCTTCCGGACCGTCAATAACCGGCGCATGGCCGCACGCTTCGATCTCAACGCCATTCGCAAGGGCACCACCGACGATCCGTTCCTCATGGCTGGCGACGTCGTGATGGTCGATGAATCCAGCACGCGCACGACACTGCGGGACATCAAATCGGCGCTCTCGATCCCCGGGCTGTTCACCTTGCTGGCCCTGTGACGGCATCGGATTCCTGAATGTTTCCTCGCGACACCAATATTCCTGCCGACCCCTCGAAGGACGGCAATCTGCCCGCCACCGTCCATACCGGCCGGGCCGTCGGCTATCCGCGACCGCCCTATGGCTATCCGGACACGACCGCCGACGCGTTCGACAATGACGGCTTCGACATCCGCAAGTATCTGCGCATCCTCTACAAGCGCCGATGGCTCGTTCTCGGCTTCATGGGGGTGTCCGCTCTGCTCGGCATCATTGCCAGCTATCTGATGACGCCGATCTATCAGGCAACCGCGACACTGCAGATCGATCGTGAAGCTGCCTCGGTGGTGCAAGTCGAGGGCCTGCAGACCACCGAAAACATCGGGGACCCGCAATTCTACCAGACCCAATATGAGCTGCTGCAGAGCCGGACCTTGGCGGAGAAGGCGGTTTCGAGCCTCGGCCTCGCCGATGATCAGGCGTTCCTCGTCAAGCCCCGGCAATCACCCGTGACGTGGGTTCGCGGCGTTATCGGCTCGCTGCTCGCGCCCGCGAGCGAGGAAAACCCGGACGAGGCGGCGGCCGACAGTATCGCCGACCAGAGACAGAAGGCGGCGGTCGGAATCCTGCGCCTGGGCCTCACGGTGATTCCCATCCGCAATTCGAGGCTCGTGCGCGTCACCTTCAGCCACCCGAATCCGGACGTCACCGAACGCGTGGCGAACGGCGTGGCCGAGGCCTTCATCGCCGAAAATCTCGACCGCAAATATGATGCGTCTTCCTATGCCCGGAAATTCCTGGAGGAGCGCCTGCAGCAGCTGAAGATCAAGCTCGAGGAGTCGGAGGCGCAGCTCGTTGCCTATGCGATGAAGGAAGGCATCATCAATCTGGACGATCGGCAGAGCCTCAAGGGCAGCGATCTCGCCGCCATCAACACCAAGCTGCTCGAGGTCCGCAACGAGCGGATTCGCCTCGAAGGGCTTTGKAAGCAGGCGCAGACCTCGAAGGGCTTCGGCCTCGTGCAGATCATGGATAATCCGACGATTCAGGAGAACCGGAAGCTCAGGGCGCAGCTCGCCGCCGACTATCAACAGAAGCTCGGTCTCTACAAGCCGGCGTTTCCGGCGATGGTTCGCCTGAAGGCGCAGATCCGCGAGCTCGACGCCCAGGCCGAGGAAGCCATCAACGCGATCAAACTGTCCATCAAAGCCCAGTATGACGCGGCCAAGAACGAAGAAGCGATGCTGTCGCAACAAGTGGATTCGACGAAATCGGCGGTGCTCGACCAACGCAGCCGGAGCATCCAGTACAATATTCTCCAGCGCGAGGTCGACACCAACAGATCGCTTTATGACGGGCTCCTGCAGCGCTACAAGGAGATCGGCGTCGCCGGCGGCGTCGGCACCAACAATGTGTCCGTCGTCGATCGCGCCGAGCGTCCCGGCGCTCCGTCCTCGCCGCGGCTTCTGCTCAATGTCATAGCGAGCCTCCTGGCGGGAACGGTTCTGGGCATCGCCGGCGCTTTCGGCCTCGAATATATGGACGATACGTTCAAGTCCCCGGAAGACGTGGAGCGCGGCCTCGCAATGCCGGTGATCGGCATCATCCCGAAGCCGGAGCAAGGTCTCTCGCTCACGGACGCCCTCGTCGATTCGCATTCGGCGATTTCGGAAGCCTATCGGTCCTTGCGCACCGCCCTGCAGTTCTCGACCGCCGAAGGGGTTCCGAAGACACTGCTCGTCACCAGCTCCCGCCCGTCGGAAGGCAAGACGACCACGGCGGCGAGCCTCGCCACCGCCTTCACGCAGATCGGCATGAAAGTGCTGATCATCGATGCGGATCTGCGCAATCCGTCGCTGCACAAGGTGCTCAAATGCCCCAATGAGGTCGGCCTGAGCAATTACCTGGCCGGGGCCAAGCTGCCACAGGACGTGGCCCAGGATACGAGCGTCAACAACCTGACCTTCATATCCTCGGGCCCGCTGCCTCCCAATCCGGCCGAGCTTCTGGCCGGGGCGCGGCTCGTGTCGCTCTTGAGCCTCGCCACCGAGACTTTCGACCTGGTGCTGGTCGATGGCCCGCCGATCATGGGCCTCGCCGATGCGCCCTTGCTCGCCAGCAACGTGTCCGGAACCCTTCTGGTGATCGCGGCCAACGAAACCCGGCGTGAGGCGGCAAAGCTCGCGGTGCGGCGGCTGAATTTCGCGCGGGCGCCGATCGTCGGCGCGCTGCTGAGCAAGTTCGACACACGGCAGGTCGGTTACGGCTACAGCTATGGCGGCTATGAATATCACAGCTACGGCGAGCGAAACGCGCCGCGGCTGGCCGCCACCAATGCCGGGGAATAACGCCCGTGCCCCAGCGCCCGGCCATCGAGATCGCGCTTGATCTGAAGGAGATGCCTTCGCTGGTCAAAACCGTGCGCAAAAGACCGCTGCCGCCCGATGTGACCCCTGTCATTCGCGTGGCCGCCGGTTCGGCCGAGCTGACCGAGGAATTCGCGCGGAAATACAGCCGCTCCGACAGCCATATTCGCGACGCCTGCATCTTCTTCCTGCAGCAGGCGGTCGTCTATTCGGGCGCCGACAACTTCCGCACGCTCGGCGTCGGCCCCGGGGCGCCGCTCGACCAGATCCACGCGCATCGGCGCTGGCTTCTGATGTGGCTTCATCCCGATCGCAACCAGAACCGGTGGGAGAGCGCGCTGTTCGACCGGGTCCAGTCGGCGGCAAAAGCCCTCGATGGCGGCGCACCCGCCATCATCAGGCCGACAAGGCGGCTGATCAAAAGGCATCCCCGGGGCAAAAAGCAGCTGCCGTCCGCCACGCGGTCCCGATCGCGCCAGCCCAAGGCCGCCAAGGTCAAACCGCTGGTCCTGCTGATCGTCGTCGTGAGCGCCATTCTGCTCAGCGTCGCGACCATCGCCAATGTCTTCGGCGCCGGATTGGAAATCACCGCGCTCAGCGAAACCGGCCCCGCCGCGGTCGGATGGCCCAACTGACATGTCCAAGGTACCGCGCCTCCTGAGTGCCGCCATTGCCCTCCTGCTGCTTGCCGTCGCGGGGATGATGGTCAGCTTCGATGCGTCGAATGTCGACATCGCACGTCCGCCATCGCTCGAAAAAATCGTCCTGGATCCCGCATCGCCGGGAAGCCCCGAGGATGTGCAGGCCCTGCAGGCAAGCCTGCGCGCCGATCCCCTGGATCGCTATGCGCTCTATCTGCTGAGCCGGACCACGACAGGCGATGTCGATCGGGCCGGTCTTCTGCGCCTGGCCGCCGAGCGCTCGCGCCGGGACGCCGAGATACAAACCGCCAGCATCCAGGAGCTGCTCAAGGAAGAGAATTATCCGGAAGCGCTCGAACGCTTCGACGGATTGGTGCGCTCGACGCCCGCCATCCGCTACAAGCTTTATGACGCGATCGCGATATTCGCCCAAAGCACGCAGAGCCGGGCACCTCTGATCGCTCTCCTGGCGAAGTCGCCGCCCTGGCGGGCCGACTTTCTCTCTTATCTTCCGCGCACCGCCACCGACCGGCAGACCGTCTCACTGCTCGTCGGCGATCTGCGCGCCACGAAATCTCCGCCGACGTCGAAGGAGCTGACCCCGATCATCGCCAAGCTCATTGCCGACGGCGCCGCGGAGCAGGCCTATTCGCTCTGGCTCACCTCATTGGACGAGACTCAATTGGCCCGTGCCGGGCATATCTACAACGGCAATTTCGAAGCGCGGCTGGCGCAACTGGGCCCGTTCGACTGGATCATCGTCCCGGCCAAGAATGTCGTGACCCGGAGCGTGTCGACGACCTCCAATGACCGGGGCACGGTGCTGGAAGTCGCCTTCGCCAATTCGCAAGTCTCCTATCGCAACATCTATCAGCGCCTGATGCTGCCCCCCGGCAAATTCACCCTGACCGGACAATACTGGGCCAACCGGCTCGAAAATGACCGCGGGCTCGCCTGGAGAATCGTCTGCGAGACACCATCCCAGCCGGTTCTGGGCGAAGGTCCTGCGATGAAAGGCACCCGCGATTGGGGCCCCTTCGACGTCACCTTCACCGTTCCCGACCGGGACTGCACGTCACAGCTCCTGCGGCTCGAGCTGAATGTACGCGCCAAGCTCGATCTCAAAGTCAGCGGCATGCTCAGATTCGACGCTCTCAGAATTGAGCGCGCCGACGGTGGTGACGGGCTCTGAGATCTTACGAGACCGCGACGACGACCCGCCCGCGCAATTCGCCCTTGAGGATAGCCGGGCCCATCTCCGCCAGCTCATCGAGCCGCACCGATCTGGTCATGGCAGCGAGTTTTTCGCGCGGCAGGTCGATCGCGATGCGCCGCCAGGCGGCCTCCCGGCGCGCGAAAGGCTGCATGACGGAATCGACGCCCAGCAGATTGACGCCTCGGAGCAGGAAGGGGATGACGGTCGCCGGCAACTGCGCGCCGCCGGCGAGACCAACGGCCGCGACCGAGGCGCCATATTTCATCTGGCCGAGCAGGCGCGCCAGCATGGCGCCGCCGACATTGTCTATGGCGCCGGCCCAGCTCTCGCTTTCGAGCGGGCGCTTCGAGACTTCGGCGAGCTCGGCCCGGGGCACGATGCGGCTGGCGCCGAGCTGCTTCAGATAGGCTTCGCTGTCCGGCTTGCCGGTGACCGTCGCCACCTCATAACCGCGGGCGGCCAGGAGCGCCGTCGCGACCGAGCCGACACCGCCGGTGGCGCCGGTGACGAGCACCGGACCACGATCCGGGGCGAGCTCGTGCTCCTCGAGCGCCAGAATCGCCAGCATCGCGGCAAGCCCCGCGGTGCCGACGCCCATCGCCTCGCGCGCCGTCAGCCCTTCGGGCAGCGGCACCAGCCAGTCGGCCTTGACCTTGGCCTTCTCAGCGAAACCGCCCCACCAGACCTCACCGACGCGCCAGCCGGTGAGAACGACCTTGTCGCCGGGACGGTAACGCGCATCGGCCGAGCTTTCGACCGTTCCGGCGAAGTCGACGCCCGGCACATGCGGATAGCTGCGGACAAGACCGCCGCCGCCGGTCAGGCAGAGCCCGTCTTTGTAATTCAAGGTCGAATAGTCGACCTTCACGACGACATCGCCGGCGGGAAGCTGGTCTTCCTCCAACTCGCGGATGCTCGATGTGACGATGCCGTCCGCAGTCTTATCGACGACCAATGCTTTGAAGCTCATGATTTTGATTTCTCTGGCTGTATGAATTTCAGGCGCCGGCGAGGACAACCGTGTCGGCGACAGGCAGGCCGAGACGGATGCGATGCCCGGGCTCGGGCAGGTTCTGCCGCCCCGGCTGGCGCAAGGAGAGGACGGCGCCATCGGCAAGCTCGACCTGCACCAGGACGGAGTCGCCCTGGAACAGGGCGCTGCGCAACGCGCCTTCGATGAGGTTCTGTCCGGCCGGCAGCTGGCCGTCGCGCAGCACTTCCAGCTTCTCGGGCCGGATCACCAGATGCGGCTTTTCGCCGATCGTCTGCGGCTCGCAACCTGGCTGGATCGGCGCGCCGTTCAACATCAGCCGGCCCGCCTCGTGATGCAGCGGCAGAATGGTCGAGTCACCGATGAAATCGGCGACGAACAGGTTTTTCGGCTTTTCATAGAGGGCCGCCGGGGCATCCACCTGGGCAATACGCCCTTCATTGATGACGGCGATGCGGTCCGACATGGTCAGCGCCTCGCGCTGGTCGTGCGTCACATAGATCGTCGTGATGCCGAGACGGTCATGCAGGTCGCGGATCTCGATCTGCATATGCTCGCGCAGCTTCTTGTCGAGCGCCGACAGCGGCTCGTCCATCAGGAGAATGCGCGGATCGAAGGACACGGCACGGGCGAGCGCGATGCGCTGCTTCTGGCCGCCCGACAGCTGGCTCGGATAACGGTCGATCAAGGCGTCGAGCTGGACGATCCTGAGCGCCGCCTTGACCTTGTCTGCGATCTCCGCCTTCGAATAGGACCGGCGCTTCAGCGGATAAGCGACATTCTCGCCGACCGTCATATGCGGGAAAAGCGCATAATTCTGGAACACCATACCGAGATCGCGCCGGTGCGGCGGCACACGTGTCATGTCCTTGTCGCCGACCAGAACCTGGCCGGAGGATGGGCGGATGAAGCCGGCGATGACCATCAGCAAGGTCGTCTTGCCGGAGCCCGACGGCCCGAGCAGCGTCATGAACTCGCCGCTGCGGACATCGAGGTCGACGCCGTCGAGCACGGTCAGCGCGCCATGCGCCTTGGTGAGGGAGCGTATGCTGATCGGAAGCGAGGTCATGCCGTCTCCGTCTTCGCAAACCATTGCGACGCCAGCGGATGACGCGCCACCACGTCAGCGACAATGGTTTTGGCGCGCGGGCCATCGTCGGGATAGTACGCCAGCGGGTCCTTGATATCGAGGGCGCGCCCGGTCAGACCGGCGGCAATGGCGTAAGCGCAGAAGGCGGTATGCGCTGGATTGTAGCCGCCTTCCTGAATGGCGACGAGGCGCCCCTCGCACAGGCGGTCGGCGGCATCGCGCAGAAGCACGGCGAGGCGATGGAAGCCGCGCATGGTGACCAGCTGACGGCCGTTCGGATCGAACTGCCCGGCATCCTGGCCATTGGCCACGATGATGAGATCCGGCCGGTAGCGCTCGAGCGCCGGGATGACGCAGGTCTCCATGAGATGCACATAGGTGTCGTCGCCGCAGCCCATGGGCAGCGGCAGATTGATATTGTAGCCCCTGCCCGCGCCGCGCCCCTCCTCGTCCATCCCGCCGGTTTGCGGATGCGACGCTCCCCAGGGCCCGTGGTCCATGTGGATGGAGACCGTCAGCACATCGGCGCGCTCATAAAATCCCTCCTGCGTGCCATTGCCGTGATGGACGTCCCAGTCGACCACGGCGACACGCCGGCAGCCGCGCGACAAAGCATCGAGCGCCGCGACACCGGCCGCGTTCACGAAGCAATAGCCGTCGGCCACGCCGGGTGCTGCATGATGGCCCGGCGGCCGCACCAGCGCATAGCTGCGCCTGGCCTTGCCGGCGAGGACATGGCGAACAGCATCGACGGCGCAGCCGGCCGCGACGCGCACCGCCGCGAGGCCGCCTTTGGGCAAATAGGTCGTGCTCGTCGCCCAGGCCCCTTCCTTGTCCCAATCCTTGATGGTCGCGAGATAGGGCGCCTCATGGAAAAGCAGGATCTCGGCATCGGTGGCGGGACGTCCCGGAAACCAATCGATGTCGCCCGCCATCGGCCCGCGCTTGAGGATGGAACGGATATTGGCGATGCGGTCCGGACCTTCCACGGACGGCAATTGATGATCGAGCAAAGGTGACGGCACCTGATCGAAGAGCCCATCGGGTGTGCGCACGGCAAGCACCGCGTCGTCGAAAAATACTGCGAGGCGTTCTGGCGTCATCCGGCTACTCCATGGGTCAGGGTCATTGGTGCGACTTCCGATTGGCGAGCTGTACCACCAATACGATCGTCACCGAAACCAGCACCAGGCAGGTCGAGACCACGGTGATCAGCGGATCGATCTCGTCGCGCAACGAGTTGAACATGACCCGGGTGACGGTCGAGTTTTCCCCGCCCGAGATGAACAAGGCGACATTGACCTCATCGAGCGAGGTGAGGAAGGACAGAAGCACGGCATTGAGGATGGCGGGACGAATCTGCGGCAAGGTCACCGTCCAGAAGGCGAGCCAGCGCGGCGCGCCGAGGCTGCGCGCCACGCGCTCCTGGTTCATGTCGTAGGTCTTGAGGCCGGCCAGCACGGTGATCACCACCAAGGGGATCGCCAGCATCGCATGGGCGAGAACGAGCCCCAGCTTGGTGTTGAGCAGCTCCAGGCGCGCATAGATGAAATAAAGCCCGATCGCCACCATGATGACCGGCACCATCATCGGCGACAGGAGCACCGCATGCACGCCCGACATCGCGGCGAGCCGCGATTCATGAATGGCATAGGCCGCCAGCGTCCCGAGCGGCGTCGCGACGAGGACGGTGAAGACAGCCACCAGGAGCGAGGTCTTGGTGGCCATCAGCCAGGTGGAGGACTGGAAGAAGGTCCGATACCAGTCGAGCGACCATCCGGTCGGCGGGAATTGCAGATATTTCGAGTCCGAGAAGGACATCGGGATCACGATCAGCGTCGGCGCGACCAGGATGATCATGACGAGGATGGCGATAGCGTAGAGCCACAGGCGACGGTAATGCGCCACCTGGTCCCAGGCCGGTGCGGCGAGCCAGCGGATCATGACATCACCGGGCGGTTGCCACGGTTGCGCCGCCAGATCCACAGGCCGAGCAGCAGCACGAATGCGGTCACGACGAGCAGCACGACGGCAAGCGCGCTGGCGGCCCCCCAATTCGGATAAAGCGCCACACTTTTCTGGATGCGCATCGCCACCATGGTGACCTTGCCGCCGCCCAACAGCGCCGGCGTCACATAAAAACCGAGCGACAGAACGAAGACGATGAGCGCACCGGCGCCGAGCCCCGGCAAGGACAGCGGAAAACTCACGGTCCAGAAGCGCACGATGGGGTTGGCGCCGAGATTGGCCGCGGCGCGGATGAGATCGCGATCGATCGCCTTCATCGCCCCGTAAAGCGGGAGAACCAGAAAAGGCAGCATGATATGCGACATGCCGATGACGGTGCCGGCATAGTTGTGGAGGAGTGCGATGGGCTCGTCGATCACGCCGAGCGCGAGCAATGCGCTGTTGACCAGCCCCTGCTTCTGCAGCAGCACCATCCAGGCATAGGTCCGGACCAGAAGCGAGGTCCAGAAGGGCAGGATGATCGCCAGCATCGCAAAGCCGACGGCACGCGGCGGCAGCAAGGTTATGAAATAAGCGAGCGGATAGCCGAGCAGCACGCAGATGAGGGTGATGACCGCGGAGATCTCGAATGTGGTTAGGAAGATCGCCAGATAGGCCTTGTTGTCGATCAGGCGCTGATAATTCTCAAGCGACAGATCCCCTTGCGCGCCGATGAAGGACAGCGCCAGGAGACTGCCGACCGGGATGATCAGGCAGACCGTAACGAGCAGCAGCGCGGGAAGCGAAAGGCCGGCAATGGTGAGCCTTTCGCGCCGTTCGTCATCCTTGAGGGCGGCCGCACTGCCCGCCTCGCCCAATCCGGTAAAATAACTTGCCGCGGTCATCGCGTCATTCAACCCTCGAACTGGCTCTCCCGCCATCTGATCGCGGCGCCGAGCCCATCCTTCTTGCGAACCGCATCGAATGTGCGCAAGGCCTCGGTGTCGGAGGCATCGAGCATCGCCCCCTGCTCGATGCCATAGGTGATGGCATTGCGCAGGCCGCCGATCTCGGCGCCTCTGTTGATGGAAGCCTTGGTGGTCTGCAGCGCCTCGATGGAAATGGCCGACATGCGGCGGGCGAGCTTGAAGGTCTCCTCTTCGAGCTTCTGATCCGGAACGACCCGGTTGACCATGCCCCATTGCAGCGCCTGCTCGGCATCGATCGTGTCGCCGGTATAAAGCAGCTCACGCGCCTTTTTCAGACCGACGATCCACGGCATGATCACCGCCGGCGGCGACGTCGAAAAACGCACTTCCGGCTCGCCGAATTTGGCGTTGTCGCTGGCAATGGTCACGCAGCACATCATGGCGAGCTCGCAGCTGCCGGCCAGGCAATAGCCGCGCACCATGGCGATCACCGGCTTGCTGCAGTCCCAGGGGGCATATTCGAAATCGACGCAGTCCTGCAGCATGCGGCGCTGGCCGAGGACGCTGCGGCCATAATGCTCGCCCCATTTGAATTTGAGATCATAACCGGCGCCGAAATGCTCGCCGACACCGGAGAGCACGATGACCGAGATCTGGGGATCCTCGTCGAGCTCGCGGATCAGCGCCTTGAAGTCGCGCATCATGCCGGGATGAATGGCGTTCATGGCCTTCGGCCGGTTGATCCGGATATGGGCGACCCGGCCGGTGACTTCCTTCAGGAATTCGTCTGACATGTTTTCTCCACTAGATGCTATGTGACCGGCGCGGAACGATCAGGGCGTCGACCGCCCGGACGCCCTGTTCGCCGACAATGAGAGGATTGACGTCAACTTCGGCAAGAAACTCGCCGAGATGCGCGATCATGACGGAAAAGCGGGCAAAGGCCTCCGCCAACGCCACGACATCGACAGCCGGTCTGCCGCGCACGCCGTCGAGGACTTTGCGCATCGCCAGCCGGTCGATGAAGCCATGCGCCTCACGGGTGTCGAAGGGCGGGATGGCGAGCACGGCATCCTTCTGGACTTCGATGAGGACGCCGCCGGCGCTGATCATCGCCACCGGGCCGAATTGCGGATCGGCGACGAAGCCGAGCGCTACCTCGGCACCAGGAGCCGCCATCGCGGCGAGGAGAACACGCGAGCCCAGGCGGCCCGCAATATCGTCATAGGCAGCGGCGACCGCGCCCCGGTCGGCAAGGCGCAATCTGACGCCGCCGACATCCGATTTATGATTTATGCCGGGTTCTGCGGTCTTCAGCGCCACCGGGAAGCCGATCGCTTCAGCCGCCGCCACGGCCCCGGCCCGGTCAGTCGCCAATCGATGCGCCACCACCGGGATGCCGAAATCGTGCAGAAGTGCCAGTCCCTCCGCTTCGTCGATGGCGACCCCCTCTTCGCACCGTTTGCGCCAACGCGCCACGATCTCCGGAGCGGGTGGCACCGGCGGCGTGCTGGCGGGACGGCCACGGAAGTCCCGATAATCGAGCGCGGCGCGCGTGGCGATCATGGCCCCACGCATGCCTTCGAGGACCGGAACACCGGCGTCGCGCAAACGCGTCGCAAGACCCGTGTTACGCGCCTTGGCGAAACAGGTGGCAAAGGCCAGCGGCTTGTCGCTCTCGGCGGCGATCTTGGCCGCGGCCGTAGCGTAGTGCTCGTGATAACGCGTCCCATCGCGCAGATCGGCGACCCAGATGCCGAGCGCGGCACTGGGGTCATCGAGGAGCGACTGCATGCAATCGTGAAAGATCTCCTCAAAGCCATGGCCCGTTCCCCAGGCGTCGAGCGGGTTTTCGGGCGTCAGGCCATATTCGAGCCGGCCGGAGAGCTTGTCCTGCGTCGCATCGGTGAGGCCGGCAAAGGTCACCCCCTGCTCCGTCGCGATGTCGGTCAGCAATTCGCGCTCGCCGCCGGAATCGGTGATCGCCACCACCGAGCCAGTGCCTTGCGCCCGTTTTCCGCAGGACAACAATTGCAGGCAGGCGACGAGCTCGTCCGGATCGTTGACGCTGATCGCGCCATACCGCTTGAAGACGGCGTCATAGACGGCGGCGTCGCCGGCAATGGCGCCGGAATGGCTGACGGCAAAACGCTTGGCCGCCTCGCTGCGCCCGACCTTGTTGATCACGACCGGCACATCGGCCGCGGCGGCGCGTTCGAGAACGGCGACGAATTTCTCCGGGCTGCGCACGGTTTCGATGAAGAGACCGATGGCGCGCGTGGTGTCGAGGCTCAGCGCGAAGTCCATGTAATCGGCGACGTCGGTGGCGATCTCCTGCCCCGACGAGACGGTGAGATTGAAACCGAGACGGCCGTCATTCTCATTCACCGCCGCCCAGATCGACCCGGACTGCGAGATGAAGGTGACCGGGCCCGGCGCCTGCGCGCCGCTGCCGCCGAGCTGAAACCGCACCTTGTGGACGCGGTTATAGAAGCCCGATCCGTTGCCGCCGCAGACGAGGAGCCCCGCCTCGCGGGCCTGCGCCTTCAGGCGGTCGAGCAACGGCACCGCATTGCCATCATCGAGATAGCCGCTGCCGAAGATGGTCGCGGCCTTGACGCCGGCGGCGATGACATCGCTCAAGGCCCGCTCGATACGGGCATTCGCCACCATCAGCACGGCGTGATCAGGGACATGCGGGAGCGACTTCAGATCGGGATAGCAGGCGAGATCATCGATCCGCTCATATCCCGGATTGACCAACGAGATGCTTCCGTCGAATCCCGCCTCACGGCAAGCCTCGATCATGCCGCGCCCATAGGAGCCGGGTTTCGGCGATGCGCCGACAAGAGCGACGGAGCGCGGACGCAGCAAGGGATCGAGCCGATGACTCATGAGGCCTTCCGATAAGGAGCATAAATTTCGAGAATAAGGGGAGAGCACCCGTCGCCCCCGGATGCCGGGCGGATGCTCTCCCGGGCAGTCACTTCTGGGTCAGAAAATCGTCCCAGCGTTCCTGCAATTCACCGCCATGGTCGCCCCACCAGATGGCGTCATAGACGAACTGCTTCGCCGCGTTCTCCGGCGAGGAGTTCAGCCCAGGCAGCTTTTCCGCGGGAATTTTGCCGGTATCGAAGGCTTTGATGTTGATCGGACCGTAGTCGATATGCTGCGGGATGTTGGCCTGGAGCTCGGGCGAGGTGAACTGCGCCAGCGCCTTCATGGCGAGGTCCTTCTTCTTCGAGCCTTTCGGGATGACGAAGCAGCCATAATCGAGCTCGCCCTGGTCGAAGGTGAAGTCGACCTCGGCGCCGGCTTTCTGGGCGGCAATCGCGCGGCTCACCCAGAGGCCGATCATGTCGACCTCGCGGTCCTTGAGAAGCTGGGTCGTCTGGGCGCCCGACGTCCACCACACGGTGATGGCGGGCTTGATCTCTTCCATCTTCTTGAAGGCGCGGTCGACATCGAGCGGGTAGAGCTTGTCCTTGTCCACACCATCGGCGATCAGCGCCAGCTCCAGCGGTCCGCCCGGGCTGTTGTGGAGCGAGCGCGTGCCGGGGAATTTTTCGACATTCCAGAAGTCGGCCCAGTTCTTGGGCGGATTGGCGCCGTATTTGGCCTTGTTCCAGGCCAGCACGACCGAATAGAACATCGAGCCGACCCAGTGATCGCTGAAGCTTCCGGGAACGAAGCCGTCCTTGTTGATCACGGTGAAGTCGAGGGTTTCGAACAGCCCTTCCTTGGCGCCCTGCGCGCAATCCGAGCTGCCGAGCTCGGCAATGTCCCAGGTCACCGCACCCGACTGGACCTGAAGCCGGACATCGACGATGCCGGACAGCGTCTCTTCCTTGATGGTGATGCCGAGCGCCTTCGCGGCGGGCTCGAAGAAGGCGGCGCGTTCGGCATCCTGATAGACGCCGCCCCATGAGGCGACCGTGATGCTTTCCTGCGCGTGAGCGGCTCCGGTTCCCAGCAACGCACTCGACGTCAGCAGAGCCCAGGTCATAATTCTTCTTGAAGTCATTGTTTCCTCCCTTTGCTTGTTATTGATACGGCTTAGAAAGTCGTGAACGGCCCCCGGTTCAATCCAGCACGCAGAGATCGCGCGGAATCCGGCTGGCGACGCGCGCTCCCTCGGCTGAGAAGATGAAAGTATCGATGGTCAAGGACAGGCCGGTCTGCCGCGGGCCGAAGAACACCGCCTCGTGATTGACGACCGTCATCGGCAGGAACTTGTCGCCCGGCTTCGAGATGCTCTTGTCGTAGATGAAGGGCCCGACCCAGTCGGGCGGAAAGGCGACACCCAGCTCATAACCGCCGATCCAATAGGCTTCGTCGAGCACGCCCTGCTCGGCATAATAGGCATGGGCGGTGTCGATGAGGGTCGCGACCTCCATGCCCGGCCGTAAGGTCGGCTCGATCGCCGTGAAGACCGCCGCCACGCGGTTGTGGAAATCGAGCACATCTTTGGGCGGATCGCCGACATAGAATCCGCGCGCCATGTTGCTGTGATAGCGGTTGTAGACGCCGCAGACATCGACATTGACCCTCTCACCCTTGGCGATCTTCTTGCGGGTCGCGATCGGATGGCTGCAATTGGCGCGGAAGCCCGACATCACCGGCGGCAGGATGCCGGGGAACTCGCCACCGGCGCGTGACATCGCGGCGATCATTTCGCCGAAGACCTCGAGCTCGGTGACACCTGGACGGATCGTCTCCTTGGCGGCGAGCATGCCGATATCGGCAATGCGGGTCGCCTCCTCGATGCATTTCATCTCGAGCGGCGATTTGATGTGGCGCGCCTCGCGAATGATGTCGGTCGCATCGACGACGGCCATGCCTTCCTTCTGGAAGGCCGCGACATATTGCTCACTGACGATCGGGTTGGGCCGGTAGTTGTAGCGTTCGAGGCCAGCCGTCCCTTTCAGATAGCCGGCTGCCTTGAGCTCATCGATGATGAAGCTCAAGCCGTCACGGCGCGTGCCGATCGGGAAAATGCGGATATCGCTCGAGATGGTCGAGACGCGCGACAGGATGGCCTCGCTCGGCGTCTCGAAATGAATGAAGTCGTCGCGATCGGTGCGGATGGCGATGCCGCTCGAAGGCGGAAAGGGACGGCCGCTCTGCGCCTGGTACCATTCGGCCTGGAAACCGGTCAGATAGAAGATGCTTTCCGGCGCGCTGACGAAAAGAAGGTCCACCTTGCGGGCGGCCATGGCGGCCCTGACCCGCTGTAACCGGTCGGCATATTCCTCGCGCGGGAACGGGGCCTCGCGATGGCCTTCGACATTCGCAAGTACCTCGTTGAAATTCTTTCTCATTTTCCCCCTCTGGCCGAAACCGGCAGTGTTTTTTCGGTTGCTTGAGAGGGACATTGATGTGAGATAATTTTGCTGTCAAACCTGTAATTCTCATCATATAGTTGAGATATTCTTACATAATTGGAATCCCCATATGCGGCGACATTTGCCCTCGTTGAACAGCCTGGTCGCCTTCGAAGCGGTCGGCAGGAATGGCAATCTGCAGCGGGCGGCGCGCGAGCTGCTCGTCACCCACAGCGCGGTGAGCCATCAGTTGCGCTGCCTCAGCGTGCAGGTGGAAACGGCGCTGTTCGAGAAGAACGGCCGCAAGCTCGAGCTGACGCCACGCGGACGGCGCCTGCTCGAGACGGTCACCAGCTCACTCGACCAGATCGAAAGCGTACTCAGCGAGATCAACCGCGATATCGGCGACCGCAGCCTCAAGATCGCCACCACACCGGCGATCGCCAGCGCGCCCATCCTCGAATATGTGGCGGAGTTCATCGAGCAGAATCAGCTCGCCGATTTTTCCTGGGTCCCGATCGACCAGATCGACGAAACTGTCGACCTCATCATCTCCTGGCGGCCCGTACATGTGCCGGGCGAGAAGGAAGTCACCCATATCCACACGAACTACTTTCCCGTCTGCAGTCCCGGTCTATTGCACCGCAGCGATCGTCTCACGAGCATCGAGGATCTGCGCGGCCACATTCTCATTCACGGGAATTATGACGGGGCGGACTGGAAGCATTTTCTCGCCGGTCTCGGCCATGAGGGTTTCCAGCCTAAATCCCACATGTATCTCGGCGATACGTTCGTGGCCCATCAGGCGGCGCGCGGCGGCTGCGGCATCGCGATCGGGGACGAGATCCTGGTCGACCGGGATCTGCGCGAAGGCAGCCTGGTCAGGGCGCTGCCGATCTCGGTACCGGCGCCGGCGCCTTTCTGCATCGTGACGCCCTATCACAGCCAGAGCAGCGACATGGTGCAGAGCTTCAAGCGCTGGTTCATGCGCAAGGTGGCGGAAACGCCGATCCGCGCCGTTTCGCCGTGAGGCGAGTTCGGCGCCCTACTCCTTCTTCTTCTCGACGAGTGAATTGAAGCGGACTTCGTCCTTGGCGAGATAGTTCAGCTGCTCGACCAGGACATCCTTGACCAGCTCGGTCTTGAAGCGTTCATTGACCTTGGCCGCCATCTGCTTGGTCAACTCGTCGACATTGTATTTGTCGAGCTGCTTGAAATCGATCTTGTCGCCCGAGGCGAAGATCGCGCGATAGGCCTCGTCGACGAGGAAGACATCCGGCGGGACCGACAATTTGCGCAAGGTGGCGCCGTCGACGGTGAAGACGAATTGGGCGACGACATAACCTTTGATCTCGCCTTCCGACAACATCGGCACGCTGATCGGGGTGGTCTTCACATAATCGAGACCGCCGAAGAATTCATCCGCCTTGGCGTCGACCGGCGCATCGGCCTGCCACAGCACGGTGGCGTAGCTGGCGCCCAGCGTCACCAGGCAGGCCCAGATGCCGACCAGGAGGAATTTTACCACGGGCTCTTGTCCAGCGCCGGCACGCGATTGGAATAAGTGCCGTCCGATTCACTGTCGCGGATCGTTTGGGCGACGAGAGTGGTGATCTCCTTGGCGGCGGAGAGATGCATCGCCAGCGCCGCCTGATTGGTCTCGAGCTTGGCTCTCAGCGCCTGCAGCCGCGATGCCGTCACCTCGTCCAGACGTCCGCCGTCGAGCGCCCGAACGGCGCGCATCAGATCGAGCAGGCCGCGGCTCTTGCGGTTGTTGAAATCCTGCAGGTCGACGACCCGCATTTCACGCAGCGCCGCCGTCTCGGACTCGATGACCGCCCCGATACGCTCCATCGCCTCGTTGAGGGCGCCCGCCGGCAGGGACACAGAAGACATTATATTCATCACCCTTCATCTCGCAGTTTTTCAGTCTCGGCCGGCTCGCTCGGCCAAACCGTTTCCGCCTTGGCCAGCTGGCCGTCGAGGAACGGCAGATAACTCGCCCAGCCGCCGAATGGTGCGGCGCGCGAGATCGATTCCGACAGCGAGAAGCCGGCCTCCAGCCCCTCTTCCTGGCCGGCCGCCTTTCTCGCCTCATTCGCCAGCAAGCGGTCGGCCACGCCGATGCCGCCGCTCTCGGCGATCTCGGTGCCGATCTTCTCCGCCAGCTGCGAACGCCAGACATCGCCGGCGGTGCCGGAGCCGTAATTGGCCTCCGAGCCCTTGGGCAGCATGTTCTCGACGAAGCTCTGGATGAAAAAAGCCTCGAAATTCCGGTAGGCATCCGGCCCGTCCCCGGCCTCTTGCCGGGGCTCGCATTAGCCCGACTTCGCCACCGGCCCGGCCT
>NNBT01001946.1_pt1 | contig 28700 bp, 24 predicted proteins | sample 1173831 | NCBI WGS metagenome assembly NNBT01 (sample SAMN07173936, study PRJNA388173) | plant metagenome | isolation source: symbiotic tissue sample KVJ10 | place: Norway: Troms, Kvaloya island | reverse complement strand
CCTGGGTGGGCGCAGCGGGAAACTAGGGGTGACGGTCGGAATCGGCTATGGGGAGCCGAATGAAGGCCAGCCGATCGTTGTGGTCGGCTWCGTCGACATCGAGGCGGAAGATCGCTGCCAGCGCGTCTGCGATCGGCAACTCGTCGTCGGGGCGCGGCAGGGCCAGCATCGTGCGGCGATTATCGGCGACCATCGCATTGAAGAGATCGGTCTTGGCTGGAAACAACCGGTAGAGCGTCTTTTTCGAGATGCCGCAGCGCGCCGCGACGCCATCCATCGTCGTGCCGCCATAGCCGACATCGAGGAAGAGTTCGCAGGCGAGCGCGACGATCCGCTGCCGCTCTTCGGCGTCCGGCCGCTGCTTGGGCCGCCCGCGCGGCCGGGCATCTTGCGTCGCCACTTCCGTATGGTCATTCATTAACCGTCGCCCCCTTCGGAAACATCTTTGGGTTTGACAGCCGCAGAAATCAAGCGTTAAGAAACCCGAGAGTTTCCTAATGGGGCATGCGATGCCGATCACTACTGTCCAGACTGCCCGCCGCGCCCTGCTTGCGGGATCGGCCCTGATCGGCATGGGGCTCGCCGGCTGCAACAGCGAGAAGGCGGCAACGCCTCCGCCGCAGCCCCAGGCCCAGGTCAGCGTCGTGGTGCTCCGCTCCAAACCCGTCGCCATCAGCGCGGAACTGCCCGGCCGCGTCTCTGCCAGCCTCGTCGCGGAAGTCCGTCCGCAGGTCGGCGGTCTCATTAAGTCGCGCCTGTTCCGCGAGGGCAGCGAGGTCAAGGCCGGCAACCTGCTCTACGAGATCGACCCGGCGACCTATCAGGCGGCCCTCGACAGCGCCATCGCCGCGCTGGCGAAAGCCGAGGCCTCCGTGCCCAACGCCCAGGCCAAGGTCGATCGCTACCGCGACCTCATCCGCCAGAACGCCATCAGCAAGCAGGACAATGACGACGCCAACGCGGCCTTGGCCCAGGCGCAGGCCGATGTCGCCTCCGCGAAGGCCAATCTCGACACCGCGCGGATCAATCTCGCCTTCACCAAGGTCACCGCGCCGATTGGCGGCCGCGTCGACCGCTCGACGCTGACGCCCGGCGCGCTGGTCACGGCCAACCAGACGACGGCGCTGACCACGATCCGCCAGCTCCATCCGATCAATGTCGACGTCATCCAGTCGAGCACCAACCTGCTGAAGTTCCGCAGCGCCGTGGACGAAGGGCGCCTCAAGCTGAGCGGCCCCAATGTCGCGGTGAAGCTCAAGCTCGACACGGGCGCCGAATACGCCCAGTCCGGCAAGCTCGAATTCGCCGAGGCGAACATCGACGAGACGACCGGCACCTTCACCGTCCGTGCCGAATTTCCCAATCCCGACCGCCTTCTCCTGCCCGGCATGTTCGTGCGCGCCGTGATCCAGGAAGGCGTCGCCGAAAACAGCTTCCTGCTGCCGCAGCGCGCCGTCACCCGCAACACCAAGGGCGAGGCGACGGCCAAGTTCGTCGGCGGCGACGGCAAGGTCGAGGAGCGCGTGATCGCGACCTCCCGCAGCGTTGGCAACAGCTGGCTCGTCGGTCAGGGCGTGAAGGACGGCGAGCGCGTCATCGTCGAAGGCGGGCAGCTCGTCCGCCCGGGCCAGACCGTCACCGGCAATGAGGTGACGATCGACGAGGCCAGCGGCGAGCTCAAATCCGCGAACCGGCAGGCTGCGCTTCCCGCCGGGCCGAGCGCCGCTCCGACGCAGAAGAACTGATCCTCATGTCGCGTTTTTTCATCGAACGCCCGATCTTCGCCTGGGTCGTGGCCATCGTCATCATGCTGGCGGGCCTGCTCGCCCTGCGCACGCTGCCGGTCTCGCAATATCCGCAGATCGCCCCCACCACGGTCAGCATCAGCGCCAGTTATCCCGGCGCGGACGCCCAGACGGTTGAGAACTCGGTGACCAAGGTCATCGAGCAGGGCATGACCGGCGTCGACAACCTGCAATACATGTCGGCGACCTCGACTTCGTCGGGACAGGCGACGATCACGCTGACCTTCACCAGCGCGGCCAATCCCGACGTCGCGCAGATGCAGGTGCAGAACAAGCTGCAGCTCGTCACCGCCCAATTGCCGCAGACCGTGCAGAACACCGGCATCACGGTCGCCAAAGCCTCGAGCGGCTTTCTGATGGTCGCTGCCTTCGTCTCGACCGACGGGCGGATGTCCACCACGGATCTCGCCGACTATGTCGATTCGACGCTCAACGACACGCTCAAGCGCGTCGCCGGCGTCGGCTCGACCCAGCTCTTCGGCGCGGGCTATGCGATGCGGATCTGGCTCGATCCCGACAAGCTGCAGAAATACGCGCTGATGCCCAGCGATGTCGTCACGGCGATCCAGGCGCAGAACGTCCAGGTCTCGGCCGGCCAGCTAGGCGGATTGCCGCAGACGCAGGGACAGCAGCTCAATGCCACCGTCACCGCCGTCAGCCGCCTCCAGACGCCGGCGCAGTTCGAGAACATCATTCTCAAGAGCGGGTCTTCGGGCTCGATCGTGCGGCTCAACGACGTCGCGCGCGTCGAACTGGGCGCCAAGGACTACACCACGGCGACACGCTACAACGGCTCGCCGGCGACCGGCCTCGCGGTCAACCTCGCGACCGGGGCCAACGCCCTGAACACGGCCGCCGCCGTGAAGGCGACGATCGAACGTCTCAAGCCGACGCTGCCCGTCGGCGTCGAGGTGGTCTATCCCTTCGACACCACGCCCTTCGTGCAGGTCTCGATCGAGAAGGTCGTCCACACGCTGTTCGAGGCGATCATCCTCGTCTTCATCGTGATGTATGTCTTCCTGCAGAACATCCGCGCGACCCTGATCCCGATGATCACGGTGCCGGTGGTCTTGCTCGGCACCTTCGGCGTGCTCGCGGTCGCCGGCTACTCCGTCAACACGCTGACGATGTTTGCCATGGTGCTCGCCATCGGCCTGCTCGTCGACGACGCGATCGTCGTGGTCGAGAACGTCGAGCGCGTGATGCAGGAGGAGAAGCTGTCGCCCAAGGAGGCGACGATCAAGTCGATGAACGAGATCACCGGCGCGCTGGTCGGCATCGCAACCGTGCTGTCGGCGGTGTTTGTGCCGATGGCGTTCTTCGGCGGCTCGGTCGGCATCATCTACCGGCAGTTCTCGATCACCATTGTCACCGCCATGGCCTTGTCCGTGGTGACCGCCCTCATCCTGACGCCGGCGCTCTGCGCGACCATGCTCAAGCCGGCGGGCGAGCACGCCGCGCGGACCGGGCCTTTCGGCTGGTTCAACCGCGTCTTCGACAGGACGATGCACGGCTATGCCGGCGGCGTCGCGGGCATGATCGCCCGGCCAATGCGCTTCATGCTGGTCTTCCTGCTGATCGGCGGCGGCATGGTCTATCTCTTCGCGCGCCTGCCGAGCTCTTTCCTGCCCGATGAGGACCAGGGTGTGCTCTTCACCATCGTGCAGCTGCCCGTGGGCGCGACGCAGGATCGCACACTCAGGGTGCTGGACGAGGTCCGGCAGCATTATCAGGAGAAGGAAAAGGACCTCGTCGAAGGCGTGCTCACGGTCACGGGCTTCAGCTTCAGCGGGTCGGGGCAGAATGTCGGCATCGCCTTCGTCCGGCTCAAGCCCTTCGAGGATCGCGTCGGCAAGCAGGCGACGGCCCAGGCGATTGCCGGCCGCGCCATGGGCGCCTTCCGCGGCATCAAGGACGGCATGGTCTTCGCGCTGGCGCCGCCCTCGATCCAGGGCTTCGGCAACAGCGCCGGCTTCGAGTTCTATCTGCAGGACGTCGCCGGCGCAGGGCACGCCAAGCTGATGGAGGTCCGCAACCAGCTGCTGGGCTTGGCCGCCCAGAGCCCCGTGCTGTCGGGCACGCGCCCCAACGGGCAGGAGGACACGCCGCAGTATTCGGTCGAGATCGACCAGGAAAAGGCGAGCGCCCTGACGCTGTCGCTGGGGGACGTCAACACGACGCTCTCCACCGCCTGGGGCTCGGCCTATGTCAACGACTTCATCGACCGCGGCCGCGTCAAATCCGTCTATGTCCAGGCCGATTCGGCCTTCCGGATGCAGCCGGAGGATATCGGCCGCTGGTATGTCCGCAACAGCGGCGGGTCGATGGTGCCGTTCTCGGCCTTCGCGTCTGGGCACTGGACCTATGGCTCGCCGCGGCTCGAACGCTACAACGGCGCCTCGGCGGTCAATCTCCAGGGCGCCGCCGCCGCGGGCGTGAGCTCGGGCGCGGCCATGGACCAGATCGACGCGCTGGCCAAGCAGCTTCCAGCCGGCTTCAACCATGAATGGACCGGCCTGTCCTATCAGGAGCGGCTCTCGGGCAGCCAGGCGACCGCGCTCTATGCGCTCGCCATGCTGGTCGTCTTCCTCTGCCTGGCCGCGCTCTATGAGAGCTGGTCGGTGCCCTTCGCGGTGATGCTCTCGGTGCCCATCGGCATCTTCGGCGCGCTGCTGGCGGCGACCGTCTTCGGCCAGACCAACGACGTCTATTTCAAGGTCGGCCTGCTCACCACCATCGGTCTGGCGGCCAAGAACGCGATCCTGATCGTCGAATTCGCGATCGAGCAGGAGGCGGCCGGCAAGAGCCTGATCGACGCGACAGTCGATGCCGCCCGCCAGCGGCTGCGGCCGATCCTGATGACGTCATTCGCCTTCATCCTCGGCGTGCTGCCGCTGGCGATCGCGACCGGCGCCGGCTCAGGTAGCCAGAACTCGATCGGCATCGGCGTAATGGGCGGCATGATCGCCGCGACGCTGCTCGGCGTGTTTTTCGTCCCGCTGCTTTATGTCCTCGTCGCCGGCACGGTCCGGCGCTGGCGCAAGGCTCCGGCCGAAACGGCGGCGAACGCCCCGGCAGAGGCGCATTGAGGACATGACGCGGATGACGAAGACGGCTTTCGCCATGGACCTCTCGATCAGGGCCTTTCCGTTTCGCCTCGCCGGCGTCAGCCTCGTGGCGGTCGCCCTGGCCGGCTGCGCAGTCGGGCCCGACTATGCGGCTTCGGGCCAGTTTCTGCCGACCCACTGGGGCAACGCCCCCAGGACGCAAAAGCCGCTCGAGGCGCGCCAGCTCGCGCAATGGTGGAAGAAGCTCGGCGACGCCAGGCTGAACCAGATCGTCGAGCGCGCCGTCGCCGGCAATCTCGACGTCGCCTCGGCCAAGGCGCGCATCCGCGAGGCCCGCGCGACCCGCCGGCAGGCGATCGGCGGCCTCTTGCCCCAGGTCGACGGCCAGGGCTCGGCGACGCGCTCGCGCTCCTCCGCCGCGACGTCGTCGAGCGGCTCCAACATCACCTCCAGCCTGTATCAGGCCGGCTTCGACGCGAGCTTCGAGCTCGACCTGTTCGGCGCCAACTACCGCAATGTCGAGGCGACGACCTATGGTGTCGATGCCGCCGATGAGGATCTGCGCTCGACGCTTTTGACCCTGATCGGCGATGTTGCGACCAACTACATCGAGGCGCGGGGCTTCCAGTCCCGGGTCGCGCTCGCCCGCCGCACCGCCGCCTCGCAGCGTGAGACCGAGAAGCTCACCCGCAATAAGTTCAATGCGGGGTCCGCCTCCGCGCTGGACGTCGAGCGCGCCGCCGCCCAGGCCGCGACGACCGAGGCCGCCGTCCCGACGCTCGAGGCGGCCTACGCCCAGAGCCTGCACCAGCTCGGCATCCTCACGGGCGAGGCGCCGACCGCGCTCGCCGGCATTCTCGGCGGGGGTGGTCCGATCCCCGCCGCACGCGGCACGCCGCCGGCCGGCATTCCCGCCGATGTACTGGTCAACCGTCCCGATGTCCGCCGCGCCGAGCGCCAGCTCGCCCAGGCGACGGCCAAGATCGGCCAGGCGGAAGCCGCGCTGTATCCGAGCATCAGCCTGACGGGCAACATCAGCACCACCGCGCTGAAGACCGGGGACCTCGCCAAGAATTCCGCCATCGGCTGGTCCTTCGGCCCGTCGCTGAGCGTGCCGATCTTCAACGGCGGCGAACTGCGCGCGGCCATCGAGGTCGCGGAAGCCCAGCGCGACCAGTCCGACGCCGCGCTGCGGCTGGCCGTGCTGACGGCCTTGCAGGATGTCGAGAACTCGCTGGTGAACCTCGCCAAGGAGCGGCAGCGCGCCGGCAAACTGTCGGCCGCCACCAACTCCTTCCGCGAGGCGGCCAGGCTCTCGCGCACGCTCTACCAGTCCGGCGCGGCGAGCTTCCTCGACGTGCTCGACGCCGAGCGTTCGCTCTACAGCGCCGAGGACACGCTGCTGCAGAGCCGCGTCGCCGTGACCTCAAACTTCGTCTCGCTCAACAAGGCGCTCGGCGGGGGCTGGGACAAGCCGGTGGCCGTCGATCTGCCGCGCGTCGTCGACACCGGCACCGGCCCGCATCTACGCACGGCCTACTGAGGCAGCCCGGCCTGGGCATTTTCGGCGAGGTCCTGGATGGCGGCGACCACCGTCTCGACGAAGCCCAGCGCCAGCGGCGAGCGGAAGCGCCCCGCCGGCCAGACCACGCCGATGTCGTAGAGCACCTCGGGCCGGAACGGCCGCACCACGATGCCCCGGCCGCCATATTCGGCGGCGGTGTAGGGATCGACGATGCCGATCCCGGCGCCCGAGGCCACGAGCGAACAGGCGATCATCGACAGTGGCGTCTCGACCCTGATCTCCCGGGTCACCCGCGCGGCCGAGAACAGCGCATCGGTCCGGTAGCGCCATTGCGTCGAGCCTGCGAGCGACACGAAGGGCTCGCCGACGAAGTCCTGCGGCTCGAGAAAGGGCTTTCCGGCAAGGCGGTGGCCCTCCGGCAGGACAGCCACGGCGGGCACGGACGGCAGCTGCTCGACGTCGATATGGGGGAAGTCGAGCGGGTACTGCGCGAAGCCGATGTCGCAGAAGCCGGTCGCCACCCAGTCGACCACCTGCGACGAGATGCTGCCGTAGATCGCGACCTCGAGCCCCGGCTTGTCCTGCATGTAGGATGCGATCAGGCGCGGCAGGAAGCCCACATTGAAGGTCGGCAGGGCGGCGATGCGCAGGCTGCCGGCCAGCCCGTCGCGGAGATTGCGCGCCGCATTCTCGATCTGCTCGAGTCCGACGAACTGCCGCTCGACCTCGCGATATAACGAAAGCGCCTCGTTCGTGGGCACAAGCCGCGTTCCGCGCCGCTCGAACAGCGTCAGCCCCAGCACATATTGCAGATCATGGATCAATCGCGTCACGGCGGGCTGGCTGATATTCAGCGCTTTTGCTGCGGAAGTGACGCCGCCTGTGACGATCACCGTGCGAAAGGCCTCGATCTGGCGTGGATTCAGCATGGCTTTGGCCCGTGAAAATCAAACCATAACATTTTCATATGGATTGCACGAATGATTCGATTTGACCCGTTACAATCTGTCGCAGAACCTTCACGGATCACTCGCAAAAATGAGGAGGGGTCGATGAAGATTTCCTGGGTTGGACTGCTGCTGACGACGACCGCGCTGGCGACGTCCGGCGCCGCCATGGCGCAGCAGAAGACGATGTTCGTGGCCGGCTATGGCGGCTCCTATGAGCAGACGATGCGCAAGGAGGTCATTCCGGTCTTCGAGAAGCAGGCCAACGTCAAGATCGAGTATGTCGCCGGCAACTCGACCGACACCCTCGCCAAGCTGCAGGCGCAGAAGGGCAACCAGCAGATCGACGTCGCGATCGTCGATGACGGTCCGGCCTATCAGGCGGTCGCGCTTGGCTTCTGCGGCACGCTGACCGACGGCGCCGTCTACAAGGACGTCGCCCCGGTGATGAAGTTCAAGTCCAACAAGGGCGTCGGCCTCGGCCTCGTCTCGACCGGGCTGTTCTACAACACCAAGATCTTCGGCGAGAACAAATGGCCGGCGCCGACCTCCTGGAACGATCTCAAGTCGAAGACCTACGGCAAGAAGATCGTCACCCCGCCGATCAACAACACCTACGGCCTGCATGCCCTCATCGCGATGGCGCAGATCGGCGGCGGCGGCGAGACCAACATCGAGCCGGGCTTCAAGACCTTCAAGGACGAGATCAACCCCAACATCATCGCCTATGAGCCCTCGCCGGCAAAGATGACCGAGCTGTTCCAGAACGGCCAGGCCGTCCTCGGCGTCTGGGGCTCGGGCCGCGTCAAGGCCTTTGCCGACACCGGCTTCCCGGTTGCCTTCGTCTATCCGAAGGAAGGCAGCTTCGCGCTCGGCGTCGCCGCCTGCCCGGTCGAGGGCGCCAAGAACCCGGCCGAGGCCAACGCCTTCATCCAGTTCATGCTCTCGCCCGCGATCCAGAAGATCATGGCCGTGGGCGCCGGCTTCGGCCCCGCCAACACGACCGTGACGCTGACCAAGGACGAGCAGAAGGGCCTGCCCTATGGCGACGAGGTCAAGGCGCTGAAGGCGGTCGACTGGGACATCGCCAACGCCAAGCGCGAGGAATGGACCAAGCGCTGGAACCGCGAGATCGAGCGGTAAGGCTCGGTTCGTTCACGAACCTCACCGTCATCCCGGACGCAGCGAAGCGGAGATCCGGGATCCATCACAGGGCACGTCGCGTCCTCGAATGGATCCCGGGTCAAGCCCGGGATGACGGGCGTGTTTCCGCGACCTCATTCACGAAATCAGCAAGACATCCATGTCCCATCTCGTCCTCGACGGCCTGACCAAGCGCTTCGGCGGCTTCACTGCCGTCGATGCCATGAACCTCTCCGTCGAACGCGGCGAATTCGTCTCGCTGCTCGGCCCTTCCGGCTGCGGCAAGACCACGACGCTGCAGATGATCGCTGGCTTCGTCGATGTCGACCAGGGCGGCATCCGGCTGGACGGGGCCGATCTGGTCTCGGTGGCCCCCAACAAGCGCGGTCTCGGCATCGTCTTCCAGAGCTATGCGCTGTTCCCGCATATGACGGTCGCGGAGAACATCGCCTTCGGGCTCGAGATGCGCGACGTGCCCAAGGCCGATCGCGACCGCCAGACGCAGGCCGCGATGGAGCTCGTCGGCCTCAAGGGCTTCGCCGACCGCTATCCGCGCCGCATGTCGGGCGGCCAGCAGCAGCGCGTCGCCTTGGCGCGCGCGCTGGTGATCAAGCCGGCGCTGCTCCTGCTCGACGAGCCGCTCTCCAATCTCGACGCCAAGCTGCGCGAGGAGATGCAGGGCGAACTGCGCCGGATCCAGCGCTCCATCGGCACCACCACCATCCTCGTTACTCACGACCAGCACGAGGCGATGGCGCTGTCGGACCGCATCGTGCTGATGAACCAGGGCCGTATCGAGCAGATCGGCGCGCCCGACCAGGTCTACGACCACCCCGCCAGCGCTTTCGTCGCGAGCTTCCTCGGCAAGACCAACGTGCTCGCCGCCACCGGCGACGGGCAGGGCACGGTGACCATCGGCGGGCTCGCCCTCGCCCTGCCGGGCGCCGGCAAGGGGCCGCTGCAACTCGCCGTCCGGCCCGAGCGCCTGATGTTCGCGCAGGCCGGCGAGCCCGGCCTCGAGGCCCGCATCACTGGCCGCATCTTCCAGGGCGCGCATTGGCAGTTCAGCGCCGACAGCGCCGCCGGGGTGCTGTGCCTGATGCGCGGCAACAATGGCGAGGCCGTCCCGTCCGAGGGCGAGACGGTGCGGCTGCGCTTCTCGGCCGCCGACGCGGCCCTCCTGCCGGCCGGAGCGGCGGCATGAGTCGCCTCGTGACCGAGCGCAGCGCGCCCTTTCTGCTGACCGGGCCGGCGCTGCTGGTCTTCCTCGGGCTGGTGATCATCCCGCTGGGCATGACCGTGCTGCTCTCCTTCTACGACTGGGGGCAGTACAAGGGCATCGTTCCCGAATTCACGCTGAAGAACTGGATCGAGGTCTTCACCGACTCTTACTTCTTCGAGATCTTCATGCGGACCTTCCGCATTGCGATCCTGGTGACGCTGGCGGCGATCGTCATCGGCGTGCCCGAGGCCTATATCCTCAACCGCATGTCGCCGGCCTGGCGCAGTGCCTTCCTGCTCGCGATCATCGGCCCGCTTCTGGTCTCGGTCGTGGCGCGCACGCTGGGCTGGGCGCTGCTGCTGGGCTCGACCGGCCTCGTCAACCAGGGTCTGATCGCGCTTGGCCTGATCAAGACGCCGCTCGAATTCATGTTCACCGAGACCGGCGTGGTGATCGCGCTGATCCATGTGCTGATCCCCTTCATGATCCTCGCCGTCTGGGCCTCGTTGCAGCGGCTCGATCCACAGATCGAGAATGCCGCGCTCTCGCTCGGCGCCGGCCGCGTCACGATCTGGCGGCGCGTGATCCTGCCGCAGATCGTGCCGGGCATCCTCTCGGGCTCGATCATCGTCTTCGCGCTGGCCGCCAGCGCTTTCGCCTCGCCCGCGATCATCGGCGGCCGCCGTCTGAAGGTCGCCTCGACGCTGGCCTATGACGAGTTCCTGAACACGCTGAACTGGCCGCTCGGCGCCGCGGTGGCGACGCTGCTGCTCGTCGCGCTCGTGCTGATCACCGTCGGCTCCAACCGCCTGATCGAGCGCCGCTACGCACAGGTGTTCGAATGAGACGTAACGGCATCCCCGCGCTGATCTTCCACGGCCTCTTCATCGTCTTCATGCTGGCGCCGCTGCTGATCGTTTGCGTCGTAGCCTTCACGCCCGAGGGCTATCTCTCGCTGCCGACGCGCGGCCCGAGCCTGCGCTGGTTCAAGGCGATCTTCGACTATCCGGAGTTCATCCGCGCCTTCCGCGACTCGCTCTGGCTGGCGGCCCTGTCCTCGACCATTGCGATCATGCTGGCGGTGCCGGCTGCGCTTGCTATCGCGCGCTACCGCTTCCCTGGGCGCGAGGCGATCACGGCGCTGTTCATGTCGCCGCTAATGGTGCCGCATGTCGTGCTCGGCATCGCCTTCCTGCGCTTCTTCACGCAGATCGGCATCTCCGGCTCGTTCGTCGGCCTGGTGCTCAGCCACATCATCGTGATCATCCCCTTCGCGCTGCGGCTCGTGCTGGCCGCCTCCTACGGCATCGACCGGCGCATCGAGCATGCCGCGATCTCGCTGGGTGCCGGCACGACCACGGTGTTTCGCCGGGTGACGCTGCCGCTGATCCTGCCCGGCGTCGTTTCGGGCTGGCTCTTGGCGGCGATCAACTCCTTCGACGAGGTCACGATGACCGTGTTCATCGCCTCCCCGGCCACCGTGACGCTGCCGGTGCGGATGTTCCTCTACATCCAGGACAATATCGACCCGCTGATCGCGGCGGTCTCCGCCTGCCTGATCGCCATGACCGCGATCCTGCTCTTCGCGCTCGATCGCCTGTTCGGGCTCGACCGCCTCTTCGTCGGATCCGGAAAGGGCTGACAGACATGACCACCTCAGCATTGTCATCGGAAGCCGACATCGTCGTCGTCGGCGGTGGCGTCGTCGGCGGTGCCATGGCGCTCGGCCTGGCGCGCGGCGGCGCCCGCGTCACCGTCCTCGACGAAGGCGACGTCGCCTTCCGCGCCTCGCGCGGAAACTTCGCGCTGGTCTGGGTCCAGTCCAAGGGGCTCGGCATGCCCGAATACGCGATGTGGTCGCGCCGCTCCGCCGAGCAATGGCACCAGCTCGCCAGTGTGCTCAGCGAGGAGACCGGCATCGACGTCGCCCACAGCCAGCCCGGCGGCTTCATGCTCTGCCTCTCCGAGGCCGAGCTGGAGCAGCGCCGCCAGACCATGCTGCGGCTGCACAACCAGATGTCGCTGAGCGATTTCCCCTATGAGATCCTCGACCATGACGAGACGAAGCGCCGGCTGCCCGATATCGGCCCCGATGTCGTCGGCGCGGTCTACAGCCCGCTCGACGGCCATGTGAATTCGCTGAAGCTGTTCCGGGCGCTCCGCGACGCCAGCGAGCGTCGCGGCGTCGATTACCGCCCCAACTGCACCGTCGACAGCATCACACAAAGCGACGGCGCCTTCCGGCTGAAAGGCGCTTTCGGCGAGATCGCGGCGGGCAAGGTCGTGCTCGCGGCCGGCCTCGGCAATGCGCGGCTCGCTCCCATGGTCGGGCTCGATGCACCGGTGAAGCCGAGCAAGGGCCAGATCATCGTCACCGAGAAGACGGACGCCTTCCTGCACAACCCGATGGTGACGATCCGCCAGACCGACGAGGGCGGCATCATGATCGGCGACAGCCAGGAGGATCGCGGCTTCGACACGGTCGTGCGTCAGCCCATCCTCTCGGTGATGGCCGAGCGCGCGGTGCGGATGTTCCCGCGCCTGGCTGGCCTCAATGTCGTGCGTTCCTGGTCGGCGCTGCGGGTGATGAGCCCGGACGGCTTCCCGATCTACGACCAGTCGCTCAGCCACCCCGGCGCCTTCGTCGTCACCTGCCATTCCGGCGTGACGCTGGCTGCTAACCACGTCCTGACCCTCGCGCCCGCCATTCTCTCGGGTGGCTTGCCCGACACGCTCGATGCCTTTTCCGCACGGAGGTTCCATGTTCCGGCCCATGCATGAGGTGAAGGCGGCCGATGCGCTCGGCTTCACCTTCGACGGCCGCGCCCTGACGGCGCGCGCCGGCGACACGGTCGCGGCAGCCCTGCTCGCCAACGGCGTCCAGGCCTGCCGCCAGACGCCGGTCTCAGGCGCGGCCCGCGGGCCCTATTGCATGATGGGCGTCTGCTTCGATTGCCTCGTCGTCATCGACGGCGTCGGCAACCGCCAGGGCTGCCTCGTACCGCTGCGCGAGGGCATGCGGATCGAAACCCAGGCCGGGCGCCGCCATCCCGATGGGGCCCAGTCATGATCACGATCGAGACAATCGGCGAGGTCGCCGAGCATTACGACATCGCGGTGGTCGGCGCAGGCCCGGCCGGGCTCGCCGCCGCGGCGCGCGCGGCCGAACTCGGCCTCTCCGTGCTGCTGGCCGACGAGAACCCGGCGCCCGGCGGCCAGATCTACCGTGCCATCACCACGACGCCGGTCACCCCGCGCGCGGTGCTGGGCGAGGATTACTGGAAGGGCGGCGCGCTGGTCGACCGGCTCAAGCCGACGACAACCGCCTATGCGCCGGGCTGCACCGTCTGGTCGGTCGCGCCCGACGAGGCTGGCGGTGTCGAACTCGGCCTCTCGCTCGGCGGCCAGGCCCGGCTGATCTCCGCCGGCCAGGTCACCCTGGCGACGGGCGCGCAGGAGCGGCCCTTCCCGATTCCCGGCTGGACCCTGCCGGGCGTGATGACCGCAGGCGCCGCCCAGATCGCGCTCAAAGCCTCGGGCCTCGTGCCGAGCGGCCGCACCGTCATCGCCGGCTGCGGCCCCTTGCTCTATCTGCTCGCCGGCCAGCTCGCGGCGGCCGGCGCCAACATCGTCGCGGTGCTCGACACGACGCCACGCCGCAACTGGCTCGCCGCCATCGCCGCGTTTCCCGACTTCCTGCGCTCGCCCTATCTCGCCAAGGGCCTGAAGCTGATGGCGGCGGCGCGCGGCAAGCTGCCCTTCAAAACCGGCGTGACCGCGCTGGTGGCTGAAGGCTCCGGCAAGGTCACGGGTGTGAGCGTCACACGCGGCGGCAGAACCGAAACCATCCCCTGCGACGCGCTGCTGCTGCACCAGGGCGTCATCCCCGGCATCAACCTCGCCAATGCCGCCGGCTGCGCGCAGCATTTCGACACGGTCCAGCATTGCTGGACGCCGACGGTGGATGACTGGTTCGCCTCCTCGATCCCCGGCATCGCGATTGCCGGCGATGGGGCGGGCATCGGCGGCGCCGAGAGCGCGGCTCTGCGCGGCGAAATCGCGGCACTCGACGCCGCCCGCCGGCTAGGTCGGATCTCGGAAGCGCAGCGCAACGACAAGGCCGCCCCCACACAGGCCGAACTCGCCCGCAGCCTGCGCGGGCGGCGCTTCCTCGACCTGCTCTATCGCCCGGCCCCGCAATTCCTCGCCCCGCCCGCTGACGAGACCATCGTCTGCCGTTGCGAGGAGGTCACCGCCGGCCAGATCCGGGACACGGCGCGGCGCCTCGGCGTCACCGGTCCCAACCAGATGAAGGCCTTCCTGCGCTGCGGCATGGGCCCCTGCCAGGGGCGCCTCTGCGGCCCGACCGTGGTCGAGCTGATCGCGCAGGAGCGCGGCGTCTCAGCCGAGGAGACCGGCTATTACCGGCTGCGCCCGCCGGTGAAGCCGGTAACGCTCGCCGAACTTGCGGCCCTGCCGCCTTCGGACGCCGCCGTCAAAGCGGTGGTGCGGTGAGCGAAGGGCGCCGCAGCGCCGACGTCATCGTCATCGGTGGCGGCATCCATGGCTGCTCGACGGCGCTGCACTGCGCGATGCGCGGGCTCTCGGTCATCCTGATCGAGAAGGACCATGCCGGACGCCATGCCTCCGGCGTCAATGCCGGCGGCGTGCGCCAGCTTGCGCGCCATGTCGCAGAGATCCCGCTCTCCAACACGTCGATGGCGCTCTGGCACCGCATCGAGGACCTCGTCGACGACGATTGCGGCTTCACCTCGGACGGCCAGGTGCTGGTCGCGGAGGACGATGAAGACCTCGGCAATTGCCGCGCCCGCGTCGACGACCTGACCCTGCGCGGCTTCCACCATGAGGAGCTGATCGACGCAGCCGAATTGCGCCGCCTCGTGCCGGCCGTCTCGGACGCCTGCCCCGGCGGCGTCGTCTCGCGCCGCGACGGCGCCGCGATCCCGTTGCGCGCGACGCAGGCCTTCAAGCGCAAGGCGCAGAGCCTTGGTGCCGATATCCGCGAGGGTGTGCGCGTCACCCGCGTGGCGCGTGACGGCGCCAACTGGCGCGTCGAGACCGACCATGGCGCCTTCCTCGCGCCCCGCATCGTCAACGCTGCGGGCGCCTGGGCCGACCGCATCGCCGCCGATCTGGCTGAGCCCGTGCCGCTCGAGGTCATCGCACCGATGCTGATGATCACGGCCCGGATGCCCGCCTTCATCAAGCCAGTGGTGATCCTGCGCAAGCGCAAGCTCTCCTTCAAGCAGTTCGAGAACGGCACCGTGCTGATCGGCGGCGGCTATCTCGGCCGCGCCATTCGCGACGAGAACCGCACCGTGCTCGACTGGGGCAAGCTCGCCACCAACGCCAAGACGGTGTGGGATCTGTTTCCGATCATGCGCGGGGCGCCGATCCTGCGCGCCTGGGCCGGCATCGAGGCCCGCATGCCCGACGATCTGCCTGTCTTCGGCAAGAGCGCCCGGCACGAGGGCGTCTATCACCAGTTCGGCTTCTCGGCCCATGGCTTCCAGCTCGGACCGGGGGCAGGGGCCGTGATGGCCGAGATCATCGCCACCGGCTCGAGCAATGTCCCCATCGACGGGCTCGGCATTGCGCGGTTTTCCGCGCCCTCATGACACCCACCCGTCATTGCGAGCGCAGCGAAGCAATCCAGGGGCGGTCGAGCGAACCCGTCTGGATTGCTTCGCTGCGCTCGCAATGACGACCACAGCCTTTCACCCCAGGAGAGAAGACCATGACCATCAAGCGCCACATCAAGACCCCGATCCAGAACCGCGTCGTCGAGGCCGGCAATCTTGTCTTCGTCGGCGGCTGCATCGCCGACGACATCACGCAGTCGATGGGCCCGCAGACGCAGAACATCCTGACCAAGATCGAGGGCTATCTCGGCGAGGTCGGGCTCGACCGCAAGGCGATCGTCGCCGCGACGATCTTCGTCACCGATCTGCCCGCCAAGAAGGAAATGGACCCGGTCTGGACCGCGTTCTTCGGAGACGCCCTGCCGACCCGCGCGACGGTGGGCGTCGCCGATCTCGGCGGCGCGCTGATCGAGATCGTCTGCACCGCCAGCCGCGGCTGAGGGCAGCCCCTCACGCCGCCACGACATACCCATCCCGGCGCGGATCCGCCGCGCCGGTCATCACCCCGGTGACGGGGTCGACCGCCACCGCCTGCATGCCGCCGCAGCGCATCGTCCAGCCGGTGTCGAAGGCGGTGATCGCATGGCCCCGCCGGCGCAGTTCGGCCAGGGTTTCAGCTGCGATCCGGTTCTCCGCCTCGATCGCCCGCCCGTCCCAGAGCCGGGCGCGTGGCGCCTCAATCGCGTCCTGAAGCGGCAGGCTGAAGTCGAGATGCTGCACCATCGCCTGAGTCTGCGTCTGCATGATGCCGTAGGAGCCCGGCGTGCCGAGCGCGAGCACGGGGCGGCCGTCCCGCGTCGACAGGCTGGGCGACATGCACATCGGCAGTTCGTCGCCGGGCTTCGAGCGGTTCGGGCTGCCGGTCTGGACGTCCGACCAGTACAGGAAGTTGTTGAGGCAGACGCCCGTGCCGGGGACCACGATCCCGCTGCCGAAGGGGCTGCCGAGGCTGTTGGTGATGCACACCAGATTGCCCTCCGCATCCGCCGCCGAAAACGAGGTCGTATGCGCCGGATCCTCGCCCGGTTGGGGCGTCCATTGCTCCGTCGGCCCCTCGACCGGCGCGCCGTCGGTCAGGCGCCGGCGCAGCGCGGAGAGCGCGTCCTCCGCGAAGATCGCGGCGAGGCGTTCGGGCGAGGGGTTGTTGGCGGCGATGCGGACGCCCGCCGCCAGCCGGATCGCGCGGAAGACGAGGTCGAGATGCTCCGGCCCGTCCTTGGCGAGGGCGCCGAGATCGCAGCCCTCGAGGATCTTCAGGCTGAGCAGGAACTGGAAGGCCTCGCAGGGCGGCGGCGGCACATGGACGGTCAGGCCGCGATAGGAGGCCGCGAACGGCTCGCGCCAGCGCGGCGCCACCGCCGCGAGATCGTCCATCGTCACCAGCCCGCCGAGCGCACGCAGATGGTCGACGATGCGCTGCCCCAGTTCGCCACGATAGAGATGGTCCGGGCCCTTCGCCGCGATCTCCGCAAAGGTGCGCGCGAGATCCGGCTGGCGCAGCACCTGGCCGAGCTTCACCGGTCCGCCATCGGGCAGATAGGTCGCCGCGAACCCGGCATAGAGCGCAGGCCATGCCTCCAGCAGCGGCGCCTGTTCGTTGAATTCGGCGACGCCGAATTCGGATAATGCGAACCCGTCCTGCGCCAGCGCGATGGCCGGGGCGAGAATGTCGGGAAGCGGTTTCCGCCCGTAGCGAGCCGCCAGCTCGCACCAGCCGGCGAGATTGCCGGGCATCGCCACGGCATGGGGGCCGCGTTCGAGATCGGCGCGTTGCGAGAAGCGGTCCGCCGGGAAGCTCTTCTGGATCGGCGGCACAAAATCCAGCACGCGGATGCGTTTCTCCACGGCCGACCACAGGGTCGCCGAGCCCATGCCCGACAGGCTCGACATGAACGGCTCGACAACGGTCAGCGCAGCCGCCGTGGCGGCGATGGCGTCAAAGGCGTTGCCGCCCTGGATCAGCAGCCGGGCGCCCGCCTGCGCCGCCAGCGGATGGGCGGCGGCGACCATGCCATGGCGGGACTGGATCGTCGGGCGGCGGCCATGCATCGTCGGTGATCCCTGCGGTTGCGGCCTCTCTGGCCGAACGCGATTGGAGCATGGCGACGGCCTGCCGGGACAGGTGGTCAGGCCTGCATTTCGCACGGCTTCGCTGGCGTTTCGTGCATGACGGGGCAGGGCGGCTCAGGTGCCGCAGAAGGTTCGCTGCACGCGCTCGTCCGGCCGCGGCGGGTTCTCGTAGTCCGCGAAGGCGGCGCGCTCATCGAAGGGCTGAGCCAGCACCGCCATCAGCGCCTCGAAGGGCGCGAAATCATCACTGTCCTGCGCGGCCACGATCGCGGCCTCGATGCGGTGGTTGCGCGGGATATAGGCGGGATTAACCGCAAGCATCGCGCCCGCTGGCGTGGCCGCGCTGCGCTCCCGCCAGCGCGCCAGCCAGCCGTCGAATGCCGGGTCATCGTTGAGCGCCGCGCGCAGCGGCGCCTCATCGGCCAGCCCCGCATGCAGGCGGCTGAGATGGCGGAAGCTCAGGGTGAAGTCGGCCTTGTGCGCGCCGAGCAGGCCCATGAATTCGCCGCCGAGCGCCGCATCCGCCTCGCTGTCGCCCGCCAGCCCGAGCTTGCGTGCGATGCCGGCGTCATAGGCCGCCTGGTAGCGTGGCGCGAAGGCGCCCAGCGCGCCCTGGGCGATGGCGACGGCCGCGTCGGTGTCGTCGGCCAGCAGCGGCAGCAGCGCCTCCGCCAGCCGCGTCAGGTTCCAGAGCGCGATGCCCGGCTGGTTGCCATAGGCGTAGCGGCCGCCGGTATCGATCGCGCTGAGCACGGTGGCCGTGTCATAGCCGTCGAGAAAGGCGCAGGGGCCGTAGTCGATGGTCTCTCCGGCGATCGAGACATTGTCGGTGTTCATGACGCCGTGGATGAAGCCGACCAGCAGCCAGCGCACGACGAGATCGGCCTGCGCCGCGATCACCGCCTCGAGCAGGGCGAGCGCCGGGTTCGCCGCACCCGTGGCCTTCGGATAATGCCGGGCGATGACATGGTCGCAGAGCAGCCGCAGCGCCTCGACATCCTGCCGCGCCGCGAAGAACTGGAAGGTGCCGACCCGGATATGGCTGGATGCGACGCGCGTCAGGATGGCCCCGGGCAGGATCGCATCGCGCATGACGGCGCCGCCGGTCAGGACGAAGGCGAGCGCCCGCGTGGTGGGGATGCCCAGCGCCGCCATCGCCTCGCTGACGATGTATTCGCGCATCACCGGCCCCAGCGCCGCGCGACCGTCGCCGCCGCGCGAGAAGCGCGTGCGCCCCGCGCCCTTGAGCTGGATGTCGCGGCGCCGGCCTTCGTGGTCGACGACCTCCCCGAGCAGAATCGCCCGGCCGTCGCCGAGCTGCGGCGAGAACTGCCCGAACTGATGGCCGGCATAGACGGTGGCGATCGGCGTCGAGCCCGGCGCCACCCCGTTGCCGGCCAGCATCGCGACGCCCTCGGGGCCAGCCAGCCACTCCGCATCGAGCCCGAGTTCGGCGGCGAGCGCGATGTTGAGCCGCACCAGCCGCGGCGCCGGCACCGGCGTCGGCGGCGTCAGCGCATGGAAGCGCTCCGGCAGGCGGGCATAGCTGTTGTCGAAGGCGATGGGCATCACGCGTCCTGGGGTCATCTCGACGGGGTCGGCTCTGGTCGAAAGCCTGCCGTCGCGCAAGAGTTCCCTGCTGCGGCGGCCTTGCGCAAGCAGAGTTCTCGGGAGGTGGTCAAAACGTCACAAGGGATGACACGGCTTTCTGCTAGGCTGACGCGATGGGCACAGACCGACTGAAACGCATGCTCGAACCTGGATCGCTGGCCGTGCTGGCGCCGCCGGGGGCCGCAACCGTGCCGCTGCTGCAGGCGATCCGGTCCGGCGGCTATGCCGGCCGGGCCTTCGTGATCGGCGGTGCGGCGGCGGAGGGTTTCGAAGCTGCGGCCAGCCTCGCTGACCTGCCCGAGCCGGTCGATCTGGTGATCGCGCCCGCGCAGGACGCCGCCGCGACCCTGGCTGCGGCGGGGCGTCGCGGTTGCGCCGGCGTCTGGATCGTCGATGGCGAGCGCGAGGGCGCGACGGCCCTCGGCAAGGCGGCGCGGCGGGCGGGAACGCGCCTGATCGGGCCCGATTCGATCGGGCTGGTGGCGCCGCGCCTGAAGCTCAATGCGAGCTTCGCCCCGGTCGTCCCCAGGGCGGGGACCATCGCTCTGATTGCCCAGTCGAGCTCGATCGCGGCCGGCATTCTCGCCTGGGCGGCAAGGCGCGAGGTCGGTTTCTCCGGCGCCGTCACGCTGGGCGCGGCCGTCGACGTCGATCTGGCGGATTGTCTCGATCATTTCGGCCTCGACGGCCGCACGCGTGCGATCCTGCTGGCACTGGACGAGGTCGAGGACGCCGCGCGCTTCCTCTCGTCGGCGCGGGCCGCCGCGAGGCTGAAGCCCGTGCTGGTGCTCAAGCCCTGGCGGGCCTCGGGCGCCGGCTCCTCGCAGACCCATGCCGGGCTGATCGTCACCGGCGACCGCGCCCATGACGCCGCCTTCCACCGCGCCGGTCTGCTGCGGGTCAACGATCTCGACGAGCTGTTCGCGGCGGCCGAGACGCTCGGCCGCACGCGGCCTCTCGCCGGCGGCAGGCTCGCGATCGTCAGCAACGGGTCCGGGCTCGCCGCGCTGGCGGCAGGCCGGCTGCGGCAGCTCGGCGGCGCGCTGGCGACGCGCGCCGCCGCCGGCGCGCCAGCCCTGCGCGAAGAGGCGATCGTCGAAGCCGCGACGCCCGCCGGCTATGGTGCTGCCGTCGCCGCCCTGCTCGACGATGACGGCGTCGACGCGGTCCTGGCGGTTCACGCACCCCATCTCCTGGCCGAGGGCGAGGCCTGTGCGGACGCCGTGGTCGCGGCGGCGCGGGATGCGGGCCGGTCCAAGCCGGTTCTGGCGGCCTGGATCGGTGGCGACGATGCGATCGGTGCGACATTCGCGGCCGCCGGGCTGCCCTCCTTCGCCACCGGCGCCGAAGCCGTGCTGGGGTTCCAGCATCTGTTGCGCCATGCCCGCCTGCAGGCCGAGCTGATGGCGACGCCGCCTTCAGCCGAGGACAGGCCGCCGCCCGATCTGGCGCAGGCGCGGGCGATCGTCGGCAAGGCGCTGACCGAGAAGCGCGACTGGCTCGATCCCGACGAGGTCTCCGCGCTGCTGGCGATCTACCGGATTCCGGAACTCAGGCCCGTGATGGCGGCCGACACCGAGGCGGCCGTCGTGCTTGCGCGGCCCTTGCTCGCGCGGGGCCGTCCGGTCGCGCTCAAGATCGTCTCGCCAGACATCACCCACAAATCGGATGTCGGCGGCGTCGCGCTCGATCTCGTCACCGAGGAAGCGTTGCGTGCGGCGGCGCAGACGATGCTGGAGCGGGTCCGCACGGACCGGCCAGGGGCGCGGATCACCGGGCTCGCCGTGCAGCCGATGGCGCTGCGCGCCAAGTCGCGCGAGCTGATCGTCGGCTTTGCGACCGATCCCTGTTTCGGGCCCGTGGTCGTTTTCGGTCGCGGCGGCACCGCCGCCGAGCTGATCGACGACAGCCACGCCGCCCTGCCGCCGCTCGATCTCGGCCTCGCCAGCCGGCTGATCGCCCGCACCCGCGTCTCGCGCGTGATGGCGGCCTATCGCGACGTGCCCGCGGCGCGGGTCGATGCCGTGGCGGCGGTGCTGGTTGCGGTCGGGCAGATGGCGGTCGACCTGCCCGAGATCCGGGAGCTCGATCTCAACCCCCTGCTGGCCGACGAGACGGGCGTCGTCACCGTCGATGCGCGAATCATGCTGGAGCGCACGCCCGAGAAGAGGCGTCGGCCGGCGATCAGGCCTTATCCCGCCAGTTGGCGCCGGCAGGTCACGCTGCGCGGGGGGCTCGGCTTCTCGCTCAGGCCGATCCGGCCCGAGGACGAGACGGCGATCGGCGAGATGCTGAAGCGGGTCACGCAGGAGGATCTGCGCTTGCGCTTCTTTGCGCCGCTGAAGACCTTCAGCCACGCCTTCCTCGCCCATCTGACCCAGCTCGACTATGCCCGCGCCATGGCCTTCGTCGCCTTCGAGGACCTGACGGGCGAGGTAGCCGGCGTCGTGCGCCTGCACAGCGATCCCGGCCAGGAGGAGGCGGAATACGCGATCCTGCTGCGCTCCGATCTCAAGGGCGTCGGGCTGGGCTGGACGCTGATGACCCTGATCATCGAGTGGGCGAAGGCGGAGGGGCTCAAGACCATCCGCAGCCAGGTCCTGGGCGAGAACACGCGCATGCTGGCGATGTGCCGGCAGCTCGGCTTCGAGATCGCGCATGATCCCGACGATACGGCGCTCCGGATCGTCACCCTCCCGGTGGATACGGCGGTCACGCAGCTGCACCGGTGACCGTGCCCGGATCACGTTGCCGTGATGGCGCGCTGCGGCCGGATCGGCTCCATGGGGACCGAACCGCTGGTTACCACGCGGCCGCCGCCCGAAATGGCGCGTTTCCCGTCTGAACCGCCCGGTTTTCGGGGTGTTCACGCGGCGTGATCGCCCGGGCGAGGCCGTTGGCTTGCGGCCGCAACTGAGCTTCACTCTGTTCCAATTCAAGTCTGGCCGATGCGCCGCGCGGCGCGCCGGCATCGCGACGGGGCGCGTTGACTCTCCCGTCGTCCTTCTTGACCAAGAACCGGGAGGTCTGCGGTGGCGAAGCTCAGTGTGAACGGCAAGATGCTGGATGTCGAAGCGGCCGGCGACACGCCGCTGCTCTGGGTCATCCGCGAACAGATCGGCCTGACCGGCACGAAATATGGCTGCGGCGTCGCCCAGTGCGGCGCCTGCACGGTGCATATCGACGGCGTCGCGACGCGCGCCTGCGCGCTGCCGCTCAGCGCCGTCACCGCCGAGCAGAAGATCGTGACGATCGAGGGGCTCTCGCCCGACGGAAAGCATCCGGTCCAGCAGGCCTGGATCAAGCACGACGTGCCGCAATGCGGCTTCTGCCAGAGCGGTATGATCATGGCGACCGCTGCCCTGCTTCAGGCCAATCCGAAGGCGACCGAGGCCGATATCGCCGCCGAGATCACCAATATCTGCCGCTGCGGAACCTATGCGCGGGTCAAGACCGCAATCCTCGACGTCGTCGCGGGCGGAACGCTCGGCCGCGGTTGAGTTTTTCGCCTGGTTTCGTTTCCCCATGCGCGGGGTCGAGCGCGGCCGGATCTGACCAGACCGCCGCCTCCCTCGCGTCCCACCATCCGGAGGACGACATGACATCCGCCTCGACCACCCCTAAGACCACCGCGCCCGCCCGCACCGGCCTGTCCCGCCGCGGGATGCTCGCCGGCTCTGCGGCAGCAGCAGGCGCATTCAGCTTCGGCTTCGCCATCCCCTTTGGCAGCGAGGCGCAGGCGCAGGGCGCCGTGCCCGAGATCAACGCCTGGGTCGTGGTCCATCCCGACGACAAGGTGGTGATCCGCATTGCGCGCTCCGAAATGGGGCAGGGCACGCTGACCGGCCTCGCCCAGCTCGTCGCCGAGGAGCTGAACTGCGACTGGGCGAAGGTCACGACCGAATACCCGACGCCGGGCCAGAACGTCGCCCGCAACCGCATCTGGGGCAATTTCTCGACCGGCGGCAGCCGCGGCATCCGCGAAAGCCACGAATATGTCCGCAAGGGCGGCGCTGCGGCCCGCACCATGCTGATCCAAGCGGCGGCCAATGAATGGAAGGTGCCCACCAGCGAATGCACCGCCGAGAAGAGCGTCATCACGCACAAGGCCTCCGGCCGTTCGCTGCGCTATGGCCAGGTCGCCATGGCGGCAGCCAAGCTCGAGGCGCCCAAGGACGTCGCGCTGAAGGACCCCAAGGACTGGGCCATCGCCGGCAAGCCGCTGCCCCGGCTTGACACCGCCGACAAGACCAACGGCGCCAAGATCTACGGCATGGACCTGAAGATGCCGGGCATGCTGAACGCGGCGATCAAGGACTGCCCGGTCTTCGGCGGCAAGGTGAAGAGCTTCGACGCCGCCAAGATCAAGGCCATGCCGGGCGTGAAGCATGTCCTCCCCGTCGGTGACAGCGCCGTCACGGTGGTCGCGGATACCTGGTGGCAGGCCAAGACGGCGCTCGACGCGCTGCCGATCGTCTGGGACGAGGGCGAGCACGCCAAGGTCTCCAGCGCGAGCCTGGCGGAGTGGCTGAAGGAAGGGCTCGATGCGCCCAACGCCGTCGTCGGCAACCAGAACGGCGATGTGAAGGCCGCGATCGCAGGCGCCGCCCGCACCATCGAGGCGGTCTATTCCTACCCGTTCCAGAACCATGCCTGCATGGAGACGATGAACGCGACCGCGCTCTACACGCCCGAGAAATGCGAGGTCTGGACGCCGACGCAGAACGGCGAGGCGGCGCTGGCCGCGACCGCCGAGGCCTCGGGCCTGCCGATCGCCAAATGCGAGGCCTACAAGATCGACCTCGGCGGCGGCTTTGGCCGGCGCGGCGCGGTGCATGACTGGGTCCGCCAGGTCGTCGCGATCGCCAAGCAGATCCCCGGCACGCCGGTGAAGCTGATCTGGTCGCGCGAGGAGGACATGCTGCATGGCCGCTTCCACCCGCTGACCCAGTGCAAGATGGTGGGTGCGCTCGACAAGGACGGCAACCTGACCGGGCTGCAGATGCGCATCTCCGGGCAGTCGATCGTTGCCGGCATCTTCCCGCAGAACATCCAGAACGGCCGCGACCCTGTCGTCTTCCAGGGGCTCAACGCCTCGGGGCCGGAGGCCTCGATCGGCTACGGCATCCCCAACCTGCTGATCGACCACGCCATGCGCAACCCGCATGTGCCGCCGGGCTTCTGGCGCGGCGTCAACCTCAACCAGAACGCGATCTATCTCGAATCCTTCATGGACGAACTCGCCCATGCCGCCGGCAAGGACCCGCTCGAGTTCCGCCGCGCCCTGATGAAGAACCACCCCAAGCATCTCGCCGTGCTGAATGCCGCCGCCGAGAAGGCGGAATGGGGCAAGCCCCTGCCGGCCGGTGTCTTCCGCGGCATCTGCCAGACCATGGGCTTCGGCGCCTATGTCGCGGCGGTGGCCGAGGTCTCGGTCGGCGACGACGGCAAGCTCAAGATCCACCGCATCGTCGCCGCCACCGATCCGGGCCATGTAGTCAATCCCGCCCAGGTCGAGCGCCAGATCGAGGGCTCCTTCGTCTATGGCCTCTCGGCCGCGCTCTATGGCGAGATCACCATCAAGGACGGCCGCGTCGAGCAGGAGAACTTCGACAGCTACGAGGTGATGCGGCTCGAGGCGATGCCGGCAGTCGAGACGGTGCTGGTGCCCTCGGGCGGCTTCTGGGGCGGCGTCGGCGAGCCGACGATCGCGGTCGCGGCGCCCGCCGTGTTGAACGCGATCTTCGCCGCCACCGGAAAGCGCATCCGCAACCTGCCGCTCAAGAACGCCGATCTGAAGAAGGCGTGAGCAGGGCCGGCATGCGGGCGCGGATCGGGTTGGGCGCTGCGCTGCTGGCACTGCCGGCCCTGTCGCCCGCCGCTGCGCTCGAACCCTTCGCGGTCGTCGGCGACGCGATCTCCGCGCCGCTCGGCGGCCTCACTGGCGATGGGCAGCGCGGCGCGGCCCTGGTGCGGGACCGCGAGCGCGGCAACTGCCTGATCTGCCACCAGGGCACGGACCCGTCCGAGCCCTTTCAGGGCTCGATCGGCCCGCCGCTCGCCGGCGTCGGCGCGAGGCTCGATGCCGGCCAGATCAGGCTGCGGCTGGTCGATGCCTCGCTTGTGAATCCGCTGACCGTGATGCCGCCCTATTTCCGCACGGAAAACCTGCATGATGTCGCCCCGGCCTTCCGGGGCAAGCCGGCCCTCTCGGCCCAGGAGATCGAGGATGTCGTCAGCTATCTCGCCACGCTCCGCAGCGACTGAAGCGGGGATCGACCGCCGCAGCCTCGTGGCAGGCGCGGCGGCCGGGCTGCTGGCCGCGGGCCTTCCGCTCCCGGCTGCCGCCGACACGCCGCCGGAGCTGGCGCAGCTCATCGCCCGCGTCACCGAAGGCGCTGTGCCGGAGCGCGCGCGCATCAGGCTCGAGATCCCGGCGCTCGCCGAAAACGGCAATTCGGTCGACACGAAGATCGTCGTCGATAGTCCGATGACGCCGACCGACCATGTCCGCTGGATTCATCTCATCGCCGAGAAGAACCCGTTCCCCGACATGGCGCGGTTCCATCTCGGCCCGCGCGCCGGCCGCGCCGAGGTCGCGACCACGCTGCGGATCGCGCAATCGCAGAAGGTCGTGGCGCTGGCGTCGCTCAGCGACGGCCGCTTCGTCATGACGGATGCCGACATCGTCGTGACGCTGAGCGCCTGCATCGACGGCGGCTGAGGAGACATCCGATGAGCTTCAACGCCCGCATCACCCTGCCGGCCCAGGCGAAGGCCGGCGAGATCGTCGAGATCAGGGTGTTGACCCGCCACCCGATGGATCGTGGCGGCCAGTCCGACGGCCGGGGCGGCACCGTGCCCCGCAAGATCCTGAACCGTCTGACGGCGACCTACGCCGGCGAACCGATCTTCCGCTTCGACATGCACACCGGCGTCTCCGCCAACCCCTTCGTCTCCTTCACGACCCGCGCCGTCGAGACCGGCGATATCGTCTTCGAATGGCGCGAGGACGGCGGCGCGACCTACACCCGCACCGCCCGGCTGACCGTGACGTGAGCCTCGTCGCGTTCGGCCTGCGATTAGTCTCAGCCCGCATCCTGAGGAGCCGCGCCAGCGGCGTCTCGAAGGATGCTCCAGAGCGCGCTGGAGCATCCTTCGAGACGCAAGCGCCGCTTGCTCCTCAGGATGGGGGCTGTTGTTCCAGGAACGGGATCGCACTCATCGCCGCGCTGGCCGTCGTTGTCCTTCCAGCCGGTTCGACGCTGGCGGAGATCAAATCCGGCAGCGACTTCCTCTCCCCCGAACTGCGCCGGCAGCAGGCCGACGAGACGCGCAATCCCGGCTTCTTCTGGGTCGAGCAGGGCCGCGAGCTGTTCAGCCGCAAGCCCACGCCGGAGGGGCAGGCCTGCATCGGCTGCCATGCGCAGCCACGGCAGAGCCTGCGCGGCGCCGCGACGCGCTATCCGCAGGTCGATGCCGCCACGGGCCGTCTGCTCAACCTCGAAGGCCGCATCGAGCAGTGCCGTGTCGAGCGTCAGGCGCAGCCCGCCTTCGGCTACGAGACGCCGGACCTGCTCTCGCTCACCGCCTATCTCGCATCCCTCTCCCGCGGGCTGCCGATGCAGGTCCGCACCGACGGGTCGGCGCAGCCATATTACGAGGCCGGCAAGGCCTTCTTCGAGCGCAGGCAGGGCCAGCTCAACCTCTCCTGTCAGCAATGCCATGACGGGCTCGTCGGCCAGAAGCTGCGCGGCGACACCATCAGCCACGGTGCCGGCACGGGCTATCCGGCCTATCGTCTGGAATGGAACGATGTCGGCTCGCTGCACCGGCGCCTGCGCGCCTGCTCGCTCGGCGTGCGGGCGACGCAGTTCGACTACGGCGCGCCGGAGTATCTGGCGCTGGAGCTCTACCTCGCCGGACGCGCGCAGGGGCTGCCGGTCGAGACGCCGGCCATGCGGCGCTGAGGACGATATCCGGGCAAGACCCACGAAATGGGGACGCCAGGACCGGTTTTGGGATGCCATGCACTCCCCCGGCCCGGCGCAGGCGGACATAACGGTCGCATAGATGTCGCGTGGCCTTGAACCGCTCGTATCGCCTGCCCCAGACTGGCGGCGCGGGACGGGCCGCTCTGGATGGGACCGGACGAAATGCGGGTTTTCCTTCGCAAGGCCCTGAAGCGCACGGCCATCGCGGTTGCGATCACGGCCGTCTCTCTCCTGGGCCTGCGCATCTATGATTCCCAGCGTGGCGCGCCGCTCGAACCCTGGCACACCCATATCCCCAGGGAGCTGTCGATCGCCGAGCTCGATCGCGGCAGCTGGCCGGACTACCTGAAGGCCGAAAGCGAAGCCTTCGCTGGCGTTCGTGCGCAGGTGACGCAGAAGCTGAAGCCTGAAGAGCGCGTGCCGGTGAACCGCTATTTCGACGGCAGCCCGATCTACCCCGCCCGCTTCGCGCAGGACTGGAACCGCTCCTATGTGCTGCAGCCGGACGGGCCGCCGAAAGGGGCTGCCGTCTTCCTGCACGGGCTGACGGATTCACCCTACAGCCTGCGCCATGTCGCGCGGCAGTATCGCGAGCGCGGTTTCGTCGCGGTCGCGCCCCGTCTGCCCGGCCACGGCACCGTCCCCGCTGGGCTCACCGAAGTCGACTGGGAAGACTGGCTGGCCGCGACCCGGCTGGCGATGCGGGAGGCGCGCCGCCTCGCGGGCCCGACCGCGCCGCTGCATCTGGTCGGCTTCTCGAATGGCGGTGCGCTCGCCCTGATGCATGCGCTCGATGCGCTGGAGGATGCGAAGCTGCCGCGGGCGGAGCGCATCGTGCTGGTCTCGCCGATGGTCGGCATCACCGCCTTCGCGCGTTTCGCGGGGCTGGCCGCCCTGCCGGCGGTCCTGCCGGCCTTCGCCAAGGCGGCCTGGCTCAGCGTCCTGCCCGAGTTCAACCCGTTCAAGTACAACTCCTTCCCGGTCAACGGCGCGCGCCAGTCGCATCTCCTGACGGCGGCGCTGCAGCAGAAGATCCTGAGGCAATCGCGCGAGGGTAGGCTGAAGGATCTGCCGCCGCTGATCACCTTCCAGTCGGTGATGGATTTCACCGTCTCGACGCGCGCGATCATCACCTCGCTCTATGCCCATCTCCCGGCCAATGGCAGCGAGCTCGTGCTGTTCGACCTCAACCGCAGCGCCAAGTTCGGGCCGCTGCTAAACACCTCGGCGGACACGCTGCTCGGCCGCATGCTGCCCCCGGCGCCACGGAATTTCCGGCTTTCGATCATCACCAATGCGAGCCCGGATGCCAGCGAAGTCGTCGAGCGCGTGACCGAGGGCGGCGCCACCGAGGAGACGGAACGGCCGCTCGGCCTCGCCTTCCCGCGCGACGTGTTCTCGCTCTCGCATGTCGCGCTGCCGTTCCCGCTCACCGACGGGCTCTACGGCATGACGCCCGACCCTGCTGACGATTTCGGAATCCAGCTCGGCTCGGTCGCGGCGCGCGGCGAACGCGGCACGCTGATCGTCAATCTCGACGCGCTGCTGCGGATGTCGTCGAACCCGTTCTATCCCTATCTGCTCGGCCGCATCGATGAGCGGCTGGGAGGGCCAGTGGGCGCGGCGGCGGAGAAGAAGGTGGTGGAATAGCC
>NNBT01002097.1_pt1 | contig 28747 bp, 29 predicted proteins | sample 1173831 | NCBI WGS metagenome assembly NNBT01 (sample SAMN07173936, study PRJNA388173) | plant metagenome | isolation source: symbiotic tissue sample KVJ10 | place: Norway: Troms, Kvaloya island | reverse complement strand
CCACACGACCTAGGAAGTGGATAGCCGGAAACCTTGAGGGCGACGATGCCAAGGGGCTCACCTACCACCAATGGCTGGTCATCAAGAAGAGAGCGGATGAGATAAGCGAGCCGGACGAAGAACGCCGCGACGCCATTTCTCGGGCGAGACGCGAGCTTTTCGAATTCGTCGACGAACTTGTAAAGAGCAGAAAAAAATCGGGCGCATCAAAACGTCTCGGGCGCTTTATGATGGATGGCCGGAAGCCGTCCGAGCACTTAGCCCCAGATCGCGTAGACCTAGACGCAAGCGAGCTGGCTATTGGCAGCCACGTGCATGGACAGGGGTATCCGCCCCAGTCCCAGAAGGCACTTCCGCGTGTGGCTCCCTTGACCGCCGAAGAAGCTCGCGCGGAACGCCCAGATCAAATTGGTACAATTAATTATGTATCGGATTTCCATGAAGTCGAAGGGGCTAAGCCTCATAGATTAGTCGTCACAACGCGAAGAGCAAGGATTTGAGGATGGTTAAGTCTGCACTTTCTCGGCACGAGCGTCTGGCGTCGATTGGAAACCTGCTCGTTAATACAACTCCCTTCTTCGAGGCAACCAGTAAACTCAGTGACACATATCAAAACTGGAGCACTAGGCAGGAAGGGACCTGTGCTTTTATCGTTGGGGAGCCGGGCGCCGGCAAAACCACGGTGGCGGATGAGTTTCTGCACGAGACAGCCGCGGGACTCGGCACGGAATATATTGCGGAAGCCAGCGCTAATTCCAGCGGCCGATGGGGACTGATCAAGGAAACCGAGACCGGGTTTATTCGTCCAGTGTTGAAGGTTTTCGTTGGGCCCCGCATTATGTTTCGCGGGCTATTTTTCGACCTCCTGCTGGCCCTCGGCGTTCGCGCGAACCGAAATGCAAACTTTGCCGAACTGATGTCCCTCGTTATGCGACATCTGAAGGCGCAGCAGGTCAAGCTGATCATTTTTGACGAAACGCACCACATAATCGACCGTCATACCAGGACGACCGCTTATGAGGCGGCAGACTTGCTGAAGATGCTCCTGATCCAGGCAAAAGTACAAATTGTCTGCCTCGGCTTGCCCCATTCGCTGGAGATACTAGCAGCCAATCAACAGCTGGATCGACGCTGTACGGCGAAGTACGAAATCCCACCGTTCAGCGACGATGTTGACAACAGCGACGGTGAGTACATGCGGTTCTGCCAAGCGTTGGAATCCGCGTTGCCATTTGACAAGCCCTCAGGTCTGGATCAACCCGGCTTAGCATTACGTTTGAATTCTGCTGGATCGGGCTATATCGGCCGGATAACACATATCGCGCAAACTGCCACTGAACTGGCAGTAAACCGTAACTTGTCATGTTTGACCGTTCAGGTTCTAGGCGAGGCCTACAAGAACATCAGCATGATCAACGACGACGTTAATCCCTTCCTCGTGAAGGAGTTTCGGCCAGAGCAGTTCTCTTTGCATCGAGCTCGGCATGAGGCTCAGCAAGCAAAACACGTGCAGGGTCGCGGCCGGAAAACACCAGTCGCGGATTTTACCAAATGACTTTTTGGGATCACGACGTTGTCGGCGTACCTCGTTGGGAACAGCCGGAGCCAGAGGAGCCTGCGCACGGACTGTTTCTTCGCATTGCCGAGATCAATGGCCTTCCTCCCAGCGATATGGCTCGATCAATGGGCTTTTCGCTCGCCAGCCTTAGGCGCGGGTACAACATTGATAAGCTGGCAAAACTGGTCCGATGCGACGAAGTACAGCTGGCATCAAACTCCTTCAGCTTCGCAGTTGGCGAGAAGGTTACGATACGCGGCCAAACAATTGGGTTGCGGCGAGATCTTTTACGTACAAAGCGTCGAGTTTGTCGTTGCTGCCTCGCGGAAGCTCCATATCATAGATTCTGGTGGGATTTGAGATTTATCGACGTCTGTCCCCGCCACCGTCTACGGTTAGAGGACCGATGTCGGTGTCCAAATCTCCACAACCTGAGTTGGTACGACAGCAAGCTCGGGATGTGCCGGCACTGCTCAGAACAGGGCGTCAAATCTCGGGACGCTGATGTGATTGCTGGAAGAAAGGGCACCATCGAGAGACATATCTTCGCGACGAATGAATATCTGTTGGGTCGTCTCGACGTCTGCAACACAGACTCGGTGCCGATACTGGATGCCTTGCCCCTTGACGAGGTTATCGATGTAATAGAACGCGTTGGCGCGTTTCATCTTGGTGGATACTCCAAGAAATGGAGAACAGCTGCTAATCTACGTCTACCTGTTGATGAAGTCCGAGCACGGGGATTCAACATGCTTGCAACAGGTTTCTGGGCGGAATCCCGCGACCCACATTTCAATGATTATATTAATGCACTTTCTCACGACCTGAACCCTACGATGAACAAGAGACTTGGCTGGTTTTACCATTGGTTCAACGGGAAGGGTGGGAAACGCTTTTCGCCCGGTCTCGCAAAGCTGATCGAAGAGATGCCATGGAATTATTACAGCTCAATTGGGCAAGGTTTGGCGAAGTCAAACCTTGGATTTAGCTCGCATTACATGACTTTGAATCAAGCTGCTAGCGAGTGTGCTCAGGGCAAAACTTCGCTGCGCCGTATCCTTAGACAATTTGGTAAAGATCGTGACCTGGTTCGGAAGGGTCTTCCATTTCGAATTGAAGCTGAATTTGTAAGTAATCTACGGAGCGTGCTAGAAGAAGAATGCAACTTTGACGAAGTCCGCAAAATCCTTGGCGCCGGTCATCTGAGCGTCCAGCGCTTCATCAAGTCAGGCTTTTTCACCCCAGTTGTGAAGGGTGGCGGTGATCGCCACGAATATGCGTTTCGCCGTGATCATATTGAAAAGTTTCTCGAACTCCTAGGAAGGGGCGCTCCTGAGCTGACAGACTGTCCCGACGACGCGCTTCCACTCCAGACGGCTGCGCGCACGTACGCCACGCCACTCGACCGGTTATGTATGAGTATCATCCTTGGCCATACTGAGCTTGCGGGTCGTATCAAGGACGCAAGCGGGCTGGGGCAGTTCGTCATCACGAGGGCGGCCATCAAAAACTTCAAACGACAGTTCCGCGAGGAGGGAGAGGATTACCTCTTAGAAGGCATGTTCCAATTTCGGCATATGCAGCAGTTGGAATTTGATCTCGATGAAAAGGCAGTGCGGTCGGCGGGCTAGCGTAGCAGCCAAGGGCAACCATCGGTTTCCCGGCGATAGCCGGAACCATGAGGTATGACAGAGCAAGAGGCCCGCCGTCCCCGACGGCGGGCTTATTCACTTGAAGGCACAATTGATAAGTTGTGACGCCGGCGCCGGCTTCTGTCCGCGATGAGTAGTCCGTTTCGCGTCGAACGCCCAGTCCCAACCGCTCTTTAGCTTCCGCCATATGAGGTGCAAACGCTGTTGCATTTCGCTTTTATGGGGTGAAATGCGACAAAGTTATGCAGGTCAGCGGCGACCAGATTTCAATGAGTTAGATGGTTAACGCTGTTCACCTTATAGGGTGCGGCACATCCACGCGGCCGCCTGACGAGACCCGTCAGCGCCAATGCCAGCAGCGCGAGCGAGGCTAGCGCGTTCCAGCCGGCCAGCGACAGTCCCAGCAGCCGCCAGGCGGCCTCCGAACAGGCGACGACCCGTGTCGTCTGGAGCTGCTTCATGAAATCCTGCACGCCGGCCGCGACGGACGCGGCCGCGCCCCCGCAATCATTGGGGCCGGCGAACCAGCCCCATTCGACGCCCGCATGATAGACGCCGAGGCCCGTGCTCCAGAGCATCAGGCCGGCGAGCCCCAGCAGCACCAGTCCCTGCAGCCGGGCCGAGCGCGCCAGCACGAGGCCGGCGGCCGAAAGCCCGATCGCGGCGTAATGCGGCAGGCGCTGCTCGAGGCAGAGCTTGCAGGGCCGCAATCCCCAGACGATCTCGAAGAACCAGGCGCCGGCGATCAGGGCGAGACAGCCGAGCCCGATCAGCAGGATCAGGCGCGACGGCGTCACCCCGGTGCGGGGCGCGGCAACGGAAAGCGATGTCATCGGCATGGCTCAGCAGGAGAGAAGCTGGCCCGACCCTGCGACCAGCTTGAGGCCGAAATACAGCAGGATCAGCAGGGCTGCAGCCACCACCGCGATCACTTTCAGGCGACGCTCGATGAAGTGCCGGATCGTCTCGCCATAGCGCCGCAGCAGGAAGGCGAGCGCGAAGAACCGAAACCCGCGCGCCAGCACGCAGGACAGGATGAAGAAGGTCAGCCCGATATGCACCGCGCCGGCCAGGATCGTCACGACCTTGATCGGCGGCAGATGCGCCAGCCCCGAGGTCGTCAGCAGGATCAGCGTGGTGTCGGGGCCGGCGCAGGCCCGCAGCGACTCGAAGGCGCCGAGCTTGCCGTAGAAGGCCAGCACCGGCCGCGCCAGCGCCTCGAAGGCGTAATAGCCGATCGCATAGCCGGCGATGCCGCCCAGCGTCGAGAACACGGTCGCCACCAGCGCGAAGCGGTAGGCGCGGGCGGGCCGCGCCAGCGCCATCGGCACGAACAGCACATCGGCAGGGATCAGGAAGAACGAGCTTTCGACAAAGGCGACGATGGCAAGCCAGATCTCGGCGCGCGGCCGCGCGGCCAGGGACATCGTCCATTCGTAGAGGCGCTTGATCATCGCGCTGCTCTAGCGGCGCGGCCGTGGCGCGTCCATCCGTCGGCGAAGGATTTTTGCTGCACCGCGACATGGCTGCGGCAGGATCCGTTTGACGCGACAGGACCGATCGCTATAGTCCCGCCGGCCCGCAAGGGGCCCCTGTGGCGGAATTGGTAGACGCGCTCGACTCAAAATCGAGTTCCGCAAGGAGTGCTGGTTCGATTCCGGCCAGGGGCACCACCGGCTCTCTGGGGCCACCATGATCGGCGCGTCATTGCCCTATCGATGTGGCTTCGCCCGTCATCCCCAGCCCTCGCCGGCTTCATCGTCCTCGTGCCGAGCTTCCCATTTGTCGATCGCCTCGATCAGGCCGATCAGCTCGGCCTCTTCGGCTGAGCCCGGCGCCGGCGTGCCGAGTTCGGCCACGCGATCGAGGGCGCGCTGATAATCGTCAGGGCAGCGGACGATGGCCTTGTTGATCCCGTTCATGCGCCATCTCCCTCCTCCACCGCCGGATGGTTGCGCGTCTCATAGGCCACCATCGCGGCGCTGATCGCCAGAAACTCGTCCTCCTCGGGCCCCTCGGCGGGGTTGTCGCCGAGAGCACCCAGCCGGACGATCGCGGCATCATAGTCATCGCTGGTTTCGATCGTCATCGTCCGCACCATCCCTGTCCCGGCCTCGGTGACGAAACGGATCATGGTCCCGATCGTTCCGCCGCGGGAGCCCCGCGTGGCGATGGCGCCGGCTAGCGCATCAGGCCGGCGGCCCGGAGCGCATCCTCGATGATCTTGCCGGGGCCCGACGCGGCCGGTTTCGTCGGGTTGAGCCCCGGCGGGAGCCGGGTGGGGGCAGAGGCCGATGCCGCAGCGCCGATCGAGGGGTCCGGGCCCGCGCGCACGGACGCCACCGCCTCGACGGGCTCGGCGATCCGCCAGAACGCCGCGATATGGCGCGTCGAGGAAATCCCTGCATTCAGCATGTGCGGCCCCGCGACGCCGACGCCGTCGCCGGCGGCGATCGGCGTGCCGTGCCCCATGCCTGCGACCGTGAAGGCCTCGATCCGCGCCACGCCAGACGCATCGCGCCAGACGCGTCGCGTGTGGCGGCCGAGCGCCTCCGTCTCGGACGCCGGGGCGTCCAGGCCGTGGACGCCGCGCCATTGCGCCAGCACGGCCTCGCCATTGACCGGCGCCACGGTGTGGTCCTGCGCCCCATGCCAGACCGACAAAGTGGGCCACGGACCGGCATGAGGCGACGCGGCCCGCACCGCCGCCACCAGCCGGGCTTCGGCAGGGAGCGATTGCCCCCGCATGCGCTCCAGCGCCTCAGGCACGGACGCTGCGCAACCGAACGGCAGGCCCGCAATGACGGCCCCGCCGGCGAACGTCTCTGGATAGGTCGCGAGCATGACCGCTGCCATCGCCCCGCCGGCCGACAGGCCGGTGACGAAGACCCGCCGGCGATCGAGCCCCTGCGTGGCGATCATGTCGTCGATCATCTGCGCGATCGACAAAGCCTCTCCGGCGTCGCGGGCGATGTCGCCGGGGGAAAACCAGTTGAAGCAGCGATTGGGATTGTTGGCCCGCAGCTGCTCGGGGAACAGCAGGGCGAAGCCGTGGCGATCGGCGAGCTGCGACCATCCGGAACCGCGGTCGTAATCGGCGGCCGTCTGCGTGCAGCCATGCAGCACGACGACGAGTGGCGCGTTCGGCGGCAACACATCGGGCAGATAGGCATAGGCCCTGAGCGCGCCGGGGTTCGATCCGAACCCGGTCCGTTCGGAGAGGCGGGAGGACTGGGCGGGTGCGCGCCCCGTGCCCCGGGTGGCAGCCAGGCGGGCGATCGTCTCGGATAGGCTGGGCATGATGCGCTCCTGCGCTGGCCGGCCCGTCATGGCGCCGGCACACTCCCTGAACGCAGGCATAGCCGATTTTGTTGCGATGCAACATCGCGAGGGCGGGGACGCGATGCGCGAATGCATTGCCTTCCGGCCCGCGGATCGGGGAAGCTGGCCGTCCCCGCTATCCGTCGTCACCGCCCAGCACCGAGGCCGCCTTGCGCATCCTGATGATCAATCCCAATACGACGGCCGAGGTCACCGGGCTGATGGCCCGGGTGCTGGCGCCGCAGCTCCCGCCGGGCGTCACGCTCGTGCCCGTGACGGGACGCTTCGGCGCGCGCTACATCGCCAGCCGCGCGGCCGCCGCCATCGCCGGCCATGCCGCGATCGAGGCCTATGCCGAGCAGGGCGGCGACTGTGACGCGGTCTACCTCGCCTGCTTTGGCGATCCCGGCCTGCTGGCGCTGAAGGAACTCGCGCGCGTGCCCGTCATCGGCATGGCGGAAGCGAGCTGCCTCGCCGCCGCGGCGCGGGCGGAGCGTTTTGCGATCGTCACCGGCGGCGAGCGCTGGGGTCCGATGCTCCAGGAATTCGTGACGACACTGGGGCTGGGGGAGCGTCTTTCGGGCATCGAGACGGTCGCGCCGACCGGGGCCGAGATCGCGCGCGATCCCGACGGCGCCATCGCCCTGCTGACGCAGGCCTGCCGGCAGGCGGCGATGCGCGATCGCGCCGGCGCGGTCATCCTCGGCGGGGCGGGGCTGGCGGGGCTGGCCGCCCGCATCCAGCCCCATCTCGACATTCCCGTGATCTGTTCGGTCGAGGCCGGCCTGCAGGCCGTGCTGGCGGCGCTGCGCGCTCCGCCGGCCAAGCCCGCCAGCGGCGATCTCGCCTTGCCGGCGCCGATCGGCAGCACCGGCCTGTCGGAGGCCCTGGCGGCGTTGCTGGCAGAGCCGTGAATCAGCCCCGTTCGCGTGGAGACACGCCGTCATTCCGGGGCATTGCAAAGCAATGAGCCCGGAACCCATAACCGCGGTGGCCTCAGGGTGACGTGATCGCGCGGTGCGTCTTATCCGCGACGAACTGCGGTTATGGGTTCCGGGCTCGCCCTACGGGCGCCCCGGAATGACAAAGTGGCGGCGGACTCTCCCACCCCGCCCTTACGCTCTCAGCCCTTCGCGGCCAGCGAGATGCCGTTCTGCGACGCCACCCAGTCCGACAGCATCGGCACGTAATCGTCGCCCCGCCCGGCCGCGACCGCGGTGGCGAAGCTGTTCTTGACCGCATTGCCGATCGGGTTGGGCACACCGGCCGCATTCGCCACGCTTTCGAGATAGCGGACATCCTTCAGCCCGTTGACCAGCGTGAACTTGTGGGCGTCGCGGTCGCGCTCGAGCACATACTGCATGAAGGTCTGGTAGAAGCCGCAATCCATCCGGCTGCCCCGCAGCACGCTGTCGAAGGTCTGCGGCGTGATGCCGATCTTGGAGGCCAGCGTCAGCGCCTCCGCATAGATCGCGGCATAGCCCATCGAGAGGAAGTTGTTCAAAAGCTTCATCTTGTGGCCGTCGCCGACGGGGCCGAGATGCACGACCTTCTGCGCCCAGGCCTCGATCGCGGGCTTGATGCGCGAGAAGATCTCCGGCGTCGTCCCGACCATAGCCGAAAGCTGGCCCAGCGCCGCCTGCGCCGGCGTGCCGCCGAGCGGGGCGTCGGCGAGATGCAGCCCCTTGGCCTCCAGCTCCGCGGAGATCCGCACCGTCACCGTCGGGTCCGAGGTCGAGCAGTCGACGATCACGGTCCCCGGCCTGGCGCCGGCCACAATGCCGTCGGGGCCGTTGACCACCGCCTCGACCTGCGCCGAGCCGGTCACGCACAGGAAGATGATCGTCGCGTTTTGCGCCAGCTCCTTCGGCGTCTTCGCCTCCCTGGCGCCTCCGGCGACCAGCGCCTCCACCGGCTTGCGGTTGCGATGCCCCATCACGGTGAGGGTGAAGCCCTTGTTGAGCAGGCTTTGCGCCATGCCCTGCCCCATCAGGCCAACACCGATGAAGCCAACTGATTCTTTGGTTGCGGTCATCTTCAAATTCTCCTGTTTATATGAGAAGCACAAAGCCATGTGACGGAACGCCTGACCAAGAATGGGTCGCCAGGCCGTGGTTCCCGCGCCGGAGAAGAGCGTCATGACCAGCAGCGGTCCCGTCGGTGCCGGGTCTCCCGTCAAGCCGCCGACGGCGCTTGCGGCCGCGCGCGGCCGCGTGACCCTGCAGATCATCGCCGATCGCCTGGCGGTCTCCACCGCGACGGTGTCGCTCGCCCTGCGCGGTTCGCCGCTGGTGGCCGAGGTGACGCGCAACCGCGTCCAGACGATGGCCCGCGAGATGGGCTACAGCTACAACCGCAGCGCCGCCTCGCTGCGCACCGACCGCACCAACATCCTGGCCGTCGGCTTTCACGACATCACCAACCCCTATTTCGCCGAGCTTCTGGCCGCGATCGAGGAAACCACCACCGCCAATGGCCGCTCGATCCTGCTGGGAACCTATGGCGAGGATCTCGAGCGCCAGGACCGTGTCCTGAACACGCTCAAGGAGTATCGCCCCGATGGCATGATCCTCTGCGCCGCCGGCGGCTCGACGCCGGAGACCTTCGCGCATCTGATCGCGGCGGGCGTGCCCCTCGTCCAGCTGTCCCGCGAGATCAGTCCAGACCTCGACTTCGTCGGCTCCGACGACCGGCACGGCACGATGCTGGCGATGGAGCATCTGCTCGGCCTCGGCCACCGCCGCATCGCCTTCATCTGCCAGAACCAGCGCATCTCGACCGGGGCGAACCGCTATCAGGGCTACTGCGAAGCCCTCGCCCGCCATGGCATCGCGCTGGATCCCGCTCTCGTCTTCCCCGGCCATGGCACGCGCGAGAACGGCTCCAGGGGCATTCAGGCCGTGCTCGATGCGCCCGATCCGCCGACGGCGGCGGTCTGCATGAACGATCTCTCGGCCTTCGGGGCCATGCTCGGGCTGCGCCACCGGGGCCGCGAGGCCGGCCGCGATTTCTCGATCGTCGGCTGCGACGACGTTCAGGAAGCGTCGCAGTGGTATCCGGCCCTGACGACGATCCGCAATTTCCAGGACGAGATGGGCCGTACATCGGCCGAGTTCCTGCTCAGCCGCATCGCCGCGCCCGACGCCCCGCCCCGGCGCCATCTGCTGACGCCGGCCCTCGTCATCCGCGGCACGACGGCGGCGCTGCGGCGCTGAACCGTCGCGAGGCCGCTCAGGCATCGTTGGCCGGCTTGGCGTTGAGCGCGCGATAGGCCCGCACCACCTGCGAATCGTCGCGGCCGCCATGGCCGAGCCCCGACGAGGCCACGAACATCTGATGGGCCGCCGCCGCCAGCGGCAGCGCGGTTTTGGCGGCACGCCCGGCATCGAGCACGATGCCGAGATCCTTGACGAAGATGTCGACCGCGCTCGCCACCGCCGGATCGGGCTCGTGCATGCGCGGGCCGCGGTCGCGCAGCATCCAGGAGGACGCCGCCGACCCGCCCATGATCTCGAACAGGAGCTTGCCGTCGATGCCGGCCTTCTCGGCAAGCGACAGCGCCTCGGCCGCCACCGCGATATGAACGCCGCACAAAAGCTGGTTGACGGTCTTCACCGTCGCCCCCTGCCCCGCCTTCTGCCCGACATGGAAAACCTTGTCGCCGAGTGCATCCAGAACCGGCTTCGCCAGTGCGAAGCTGTCATCGGGCGCGCCCACCATGATCGTCAGCGTGGCCCCGCGCGCGCCGTTGACGCCGCCGGAAACCGGCGCATCGACCAGATGGCGGCCCGACCGCTCGACCTCAGCCGCGATCGCTTCGACCTCGCCCGGCGGGCATGTCGCCATCAGGATGACGAGCGCGCCGGGCGCCAGCGCCGTCAGCGCTCCCGCCTCGAACAGCACGGCGCGCGCCTGGGCGGCGTTGACCACCATCAGCAGCAGGACATCGGCGCCCTCGGCCGCCGCCGACGCGCTGTCGGCCGCGTGCCCGCCGGCTGCCACGAGCGCCTCGCGGGCGCTGGAGCGCATGTCGAAGCCGGTGACGCGGAACTGGCGCTTGACCAGGTTCTCGGCCATCGGCGCGCCCATGGCGCCGAGCCCGATGAAGGCGATGGAGGTGGCAGTCATTCAGTAAAGTTCTTTCGGCTCCGCCGTCATCCCGGACAAGCCGCGAAGCGGCGCCGATCCGGGATCCATCGTCGGGCTGGACATCGCTCTATGATGGATCCCGGAGCTCCGCTTCGCTGCGTCCGGGATGACGGCGCATGTGTTGACGAACGGCGACGATAGCCGGGAAGGCCTACTCCTTCACAGCCCCGGTCATCGCCGACACGTAGTGCTCCACGAAGAAGGCGTAGAGGATGACGAGCGGCAGCGAGCCGGCCAGCGCACCCGCCATCAGCGAACCCCAGCGATAGATGTCGCCGTCGACGAACTCGTTCACGATCGCCACCGGCACGGTCTTGTTCTGCGTCGAGGACAGGAAGGTCAGCGCGTAGATGAACTCGTTCCAGCACAGGGTGAAGGAGAAGATGAAGGCCGAGATCAGGCCGGGCACCGCCAGCGGCAGAATGATCTGGATCAGGATCTGCGCCCGCGACGCGCCGTCGATCAGCGCGCATTCCTCGAGCTCATAGGGAATCGTCTTGAAATACCCCATCAGCAGCCAGGTCGAGAACGGGATCAGGATCGTCGGATAAACCAGGATCAGCGCCAGCGGCGTGTCGAACAGACCGACCTTGTAGATCACCGTCGCCAGCGGGATGAACAGGATCGAGGGCGGCACGAGATAGGCCAGGAAGATCAGCGCGCCGACCGTCACCGCGCCCTTGAAGCGCAGGCGCACGATCGCATAGGCGGCCAGCACGCTCGCCACCAGCGAGATGAAGGTCGCGCAGGTCGCGATGAACATCGTGTTCCAGAGCCAGCGCGGATAGTCGCTCTCGAACAGCAACTTGTGGATGTGCTTGAAGGTCGGCTCCCAGGTCCAGAACGGGCTGACCTTGTCCATCTCGATGAGCTGGTGGTCGGGCTTCACCGCCGTCAGCGCCATCCAGTAGAACGGGAACAGCAGCACGATCAGGATCAGGAAGAGCGGGATATAGGTCGTGACGACGCGCCGCGGCAGCGTCTCCAGATAGCCCATGCCCTCGCTGTGGTCGGGCGTCGCCTGGCGGCCGGCGCTGTCCTGGATTGCACCAACGTTACTCATTGCTGCCACCCTGCTGCCATTTGCGTGTCTGGAGCCCGTACCAGGCGATACCGATCGCCGCGAGCAGGAAGGGGATCATCGCCGTCGAGATCGCCGCGCCTTCGCCGAGCTGCCCGGCGATGATCGCGCGCTGGTAGGACAGCGTCGCCATCAGATGCGTCGCATTGACCGGGCCACCGCGGGTCAAGGCCCAGATCAGCTGGAAATCGGTGAAAGTGAACAGCACCGAGAAGGTCATCACCACCGCGATGATCGGCGTCAGCAGCGGATAGGTGATGTGCCGGAAGCGCTGCCAGGGGGTGGCGCCGTCGAGCGTCGCGGCCTCGTAGAGCGAGGGCGAGACCGTCTGCAGCCCCGCCAGGAGCGTGATCGCGATGAAGGGCACGCCGCGCCAGACATTGGCGAAGATCGTCGACCAGCGCGCATTCCAGACATCGCCGAGGAAGTTGATGTTGTGGTCGATCCAGCCGAGCTGGCGCAGCGACCAGGAGATGATCGAGAACTGTGCGTCGTAGATCCACCAGAACGCGATCGCCGACAGAACCGTCGGCACGATGAAGGGGATCAGCACGGCGGCACGGATCAGCGCCTTGAACGGCAGATGCTTGTTCAGCAGCAGCGCCAGGTAGAGCCCGATCACGAATTTCGCGGCGCTGGCGACGGTCGTGTAGAGGATCGTGTTGAACACCGAGGTCCAGAAGACCCGGTCCTCCCAGAGCCAGATGTAGTTCTCCAGCCCGATGAAGACGCCCGCCCGGCCGATCTTGGTGTCGGTGAAGGACAGCCAGACGCCCAGCCCCAGCGGATAGGCCAGGAACAGGATCAGGATCGCGGCGGCCGGCATCATGTACCAGAAACCGAGCCAGCCGGAGCTGACCTTGAGCTTCTGCCAGGCCGTGCGCTCGCTTCTCGCGGGTGTCAGGCGGGCCGGCATCTCGATTGCGGAATTGGCCATCGCGGGTCCGGGGTCATGCGGGAAAACGGTCCGGCCCCGAAGGCCGGACTGCGATGTTGGGGCGCTGTAAAAGGCGCAGGCGGGACGCGGGCGACGGTCCGCCGAAGCGGACCGTCTTCAGGCATGCCGCAGGCTCAGCGATAGATGCGCTTGGCCTGCCGCTCGGCGCCGGCCATGGCGCCCTTGATGTCCTCGCGACCCGTCACGTAGTTGGCGAACATGTCGACCACGACGAAGTCGGCGATGGCGGCGGCCGCGTTCTCGCCCAGCGTGCCCAGACCCGCGGGGGTCAGCGTGCGCTTGGCGATGTCGCGGAACACCGTCGTCTTCGGATCAGCGGTCCAGACCGGGTTCTTGTCGTACTCGGCGAGGAAGTGGGACAGGTAGCCCTGTGCCGCGCCGATCCACGGGTTGAACTGCGGGGCGTCCATCATGAAAGCGATGAACGCCTTGCAGGCATTGGGCACCTTCGTGAACTGGAAGGCCAGCATCGTGAAGGGCAGATGCAGTTCGGTCGGCCGGCCGACGGGGCCGATCGGCATATAGGCGTGGTCCATGTCGGCCGCCATCTCGGGCTTTTCCTTCTTGGCCGCGACATAGACCGAGATGCCGTTGACGGTGGTGTGCAGTTCACCGGCGAGGAAGGCCTTGTTGTTCGAGGAATCGTTCCACGAGGCCGTGCCGGGGATGAAAGTGTCGTAGAGCGCCTTGCTGTATTCCAAGGCCTTCGCCGTCTCCGGCGAGTTGATGATGACCTTGTTGTCCTTGTCGACGAGGTTGCCGCCATGGCTCCACAGCATCCAGTGGACCCATGTATTGGCGTCGCCCGAGGCGTGGCCAAAGGCCATGCCGGCCGGGGTGTTGTTCGCCTTCAGGGCCTTGCAGAGCTCGAGGAAGCCGGCGGTGTCCTTGGGGAACTCCTTGAAGCCCGCCTTGTTCATCGACGAGATGCGGTAGTTCATCAAGGCGCCGCTGGCTGCGATCGGGACGCCGATCCACTTGCCGCCGAGCTTGCCATAGGACTCCGCCGAGGGAGCCCAGCCGCCATGCTTGTCGCCGAGATATTTCGCGACGTCGCTTAGATCCATGCACTTCTGCGGGAACAGGTGCGGCAGCGAATACAGGCCCCAGACGAGGTCGAGGCCCTGTCCGGTGTTGGCGACGACCGAGGCCTTGGGCTGCAGGTCGTCATAGGATTCGTTGGTGACGTTGACCTTGGCGCCGGTCGCGGCCTCGAAGGCGGCGACGAGCTGCATGAACGCCACGTCTTCGGCTTCGACGAAGCGCTTCCAGCGCATCAGGTTGATGCGGGCATTGGGCTCGACCTTGAAGGGCGAGGCCTGGGCCCAGGCCTTGGCATAGGCGAGCAGGTTCGCGCTGCCGCCGAGTCCGACGGCCGCGCTGCCCTTGAGCAGTGTTCTACGATCGAAGTTCATGGTGATCCTCCCTGGATAAGGTTCGACGGCTCTTCAAGCGGCCGTCTTGAACCGGGTTGTCCGGCCGTTTCAGGTCACGATTCTCTTCCCCGTGCCGGCGTCGAAGAGATGTGTCACGTTGGTGTCGGGCGTGATGCCGATGCTTTCGCCGGGCTTGGCGGTGATGCGCTCGCGGAACACGCAGGTCAGAGTCTGGCCGCCGCAGCGGACCACGACCTGGGTCTCCGAGCCCATCGGCTCGACCACGACCACCTCAGCCTTGAGGCCGTTGTCGTCGAGCTGGATATGTTCGGGACGGATGCCGAGCACCGCGGCCTTCCCGTTGGAATCGGCCGGATGCGTGCCGATCGGCCAGACGACCTTGGCATTGCCCTGGCCGCCATCGGTTTCGAAACCGGCCGCCGTGATCGTGCCCTTCAGCAGGTTCATCGAGGGCGAACCGATGAAGGCCGCCACGAACAGGTTGGCGGGGCGGTCGTAAAGCTCGAGCGGCGCGCCCATCTGCTCGACGATGCCGTCATGCATCACGACGATCTTGTCGGCCATCGTCATGGCCTCGATCTGGTCGTGCGTCACATAGACCGTCGTGGTCTTCAGGCGCTGGTGCAGTTCCTTGATCTCGGTGCGCATCTGCACGCGCAGCTTGGCGTCGAGGTTCGACAAGGGCTCGTCGAACAGGAAGACCTGCGGATCGCGCACGATGGCGCGGCCCATGGCGACGCGCTGGCGCTGGCCGCCCGAGAGCTGGCGCGGATAGCGGTCGAGGAGCTTGTCGAGGCCGAGAATGCCGGCGGCCTTGCCGACGCGCTCGTCGATTTCGGCCTGGGGCGCCTTCCGCAGCTTCATAGAGAAGGCCATGTTCGCGGCGACCGTCATATGCGGATAGAGCGCATAGTTCTGGAACACCATCGCGATGTCGCGTTCCTTCGGCGGCACGTCGTTGACGACGCGCGGGCCGATCCGGATCTCGCCGCCGGAGATGTTCTCCAGCCCCGCGATCATGCGCAGCAGCGTGGATTTTCCGCAGCCGGACGGCCCGACCAGGATGACGAACTCGCCATCGTCGATGTCGATGTCGACACCATGGATGACCTGGGTCGCGCCATAGGCCTTGCGTACGTCGGCAATCTGGACTGAGGCCATGTGGGCCCTCTCCTCAACGTCGTTTCCTCGTGAACCCGGTGATCCGCCGTGAAGGCAGAGTCCAGATTGCATCGCTTATCGGCCTGTTGCGACCGATCCATGAAGGTTGCCGTTGGCTAAGGACCGCGCGCCCTGTCGAGAGGTGCGGTCCCTTGCGTCGGACTTCATCTGCGATAAAGTCATACGATACGGACAGGCGTGTCAAGCGCCGCACGCAAGGCGGCCCGCGGCTTTCCGGGGTCGGACGCAACGGGAGAGGCGCCAGAGAAATGCGGGTGCGCGACTATTCGCGACCGACGACGCTCAATCCCGACCGGCTCTTCGGCCAGGTTGCCCAGAAACTCGCCGTCGCCATCATCACCGGCGGCGTGAAGGCGGGCGAACTGCTGCCCAACGAGGACGATCTACGCGCCGAAATCTCCGTGTCGCGGACCGCTTATCGCGAGGCCGTCAAGGTCCTCACCGCCAAGGGGCTCGTCGAGGCGAGGCCCAAGAGCGGCACGCGCGCCGCCCCCCGCGACAGCTGGAACCTGCTCGATCCCGATGTTCTCGCCTGGCATTTCGAGGCCGACCCGAACGAGAAATTCATCCGCGATCTCTTCGAGTTGCGCCGTTTCTCCGAGCCGGCGGCGGCCCGCCTCGCCGCACAGCGGCGCACGCCCGCCGACATCGCGCGCATCGAGGCCGCCTATCGCGGCATGTCCGACAACCAGCCCTATGCCGACGCGGCGATCCGCGCCGATCTCGCCTTCCACGAGGCGGTCTTCGCAGCCTCGCACAACTCCACGCTGATGTGCCTCGCGAGCGCGGTGGCCGCCACCGTGCAATGGTCGCTGCTGCTCAAATCGGTCGACGACCGCGAGTTCTTCACAGCGTCGCTGGTCGATCACGAGCGCGTTCTGGACGCCATCATCCAGCGCGACGGGGAGCTGGCCTCGGCCCGCATGACCGCGCTGGTCATCGACAGCCTGAACACGACGCTCGCCTTCCTGGCGCCGGGCGCGTCGGCCACGATCCATAAAACCGCGTGATTAAGTCATATTATATATGCGCCCGCTGCGCTGTCCGGCCGGCGCGCCGCGTGGTGAAATGCAGGGTGAGCGAGCAAATCGCGCAAGCGTCTTTCAAGCCGCCGCCATATCCGTCATTTAATCGATTCACATTCGCCTGATCAAGCCGTCACACCATCACCCGAAGCCTCTGGAAACGCGACCCATGACACGGCCAAACGCCACCGACATTCTGATGACCGGCCCCCTGATGGCCTATGCCGCCGACCAGTTGAAGGCGCGCTTCACGGTCCACGAACTCTGGAAGGCCGAGGACAAGGCGGCGTTCCTGCGCGAGGTCTCCGACCGCGTGCGCGGCATCGCCGGCGGCGGCCATGTCAAGATTGACGGTGCGCTGTTTGATGCGCTGCCGAAGCTCGAGATGATCGCCAATTTCGGCGTCGGCTACGACAATGTCGATGCAGCCGAAGCCGGCCGTCGCGGCCTCGTCGTCTCGAACACGCCCGACGTCCTCACCGACGAGGTGGCCGATCTCGCCATCGGCCTGCTGATCTCCACCGTGCGGCAGCTGCCGCAGGTCGACCGCTATCTGCGCGAAGGCAAGTGGCTCAAGGCGCCCTATCCGCTGACCACCTCGCTGCGCAAGCGCAAGGTCGGCATCGTCGGGCTCGGTCGCATCGGCAAGGCCGTCGCGCATCGCATCGAGGCCTTCGGCCTGCCGATCGCCTATCATGGCCGCTCGCGCCAGGCCGATGTCGCCTATCGCTACTACCCCTCGCTCGTCGAGATGGCCCAGGATGTCGATACGCTGATCTCGGTCGCGCCCGGCGGCGCCTCCACCCATCACATCATCAATGCCGACGTGCTGAAGGCGCTGGGCCCCGACGGCATCGTCGTCAATGTCGGCCGCGGCACGGTGATCGACGAGAACGCGCTGATCGAGGCGCTGCAGAACAAGACCATCCTCTCGGCCGGCCTCGACGTCTTCGAGGACGAGCCGCGCGTGCCGCCTGCCCTGATCGCGATGGATCATGTCGTGCTGCTGCCGCATGTCGGTTCGGCTTCCGTCCACACCCGCGAGCAGATGGGCCAGCTCGTCGTCGACAACCTGGTCTCCTGGTTCGATGGCAAGGGCCCACTGACGCCGGTGGCCGAGACGCCCTGGAAGAAGGCCTGAGCGCCTTGCGCGGCGCGACGTGTCACCGAGGCCTGCTCGGCGCAGCAGGCCTCGTGCTCGTCTCAGGAGCCGCCGCGATGGCGCAGACCGCGCCGCCCCCGCGCGGCGCCGACACGGCGCCGCCGGCGATCGCAAGGCTGCTGGGCGCCTGGGATCTCGAGCAGATCGGCGCCTCGCGCAAATGCACGATCACGCTGGGGGCGGAGGAGGCGCCTCATGGCCGCCAGATCCGCTTTCCCGCGACCTGCCGGCGGGCCTTGCCCGTTCTCGACGACGTCGCCTCCTGGAGCGTCACGGCCGATGGCGCGCCCCGCCTGGTCGATGCCCAGGGGAAGGCGATCATCGCCTTCCGCGAGAGCGGCGATGCAGGGCTGCAGGGCGCAGGCCCCGACAGCAAGCTCTATGGCCTCGACGCCAAGGCCTACCCGCGCGCCGCGCGCCGTCCCGCGTTGAAACCCGCCGAGGCGGCGGCCCTCGCGGCACAGCGCCCGACTGCGGTTGACCCCGCCCGCGCGCCCGCGCCCGACAGCCTGCCGGGGCGATACGCGGTGATGCGTCAGCTCAATCGCGAGGCCTGCCGCATCGTGTTCGCGCCGCCGACTGGCGCGACGACGGGATCGGCGGCGTTCGACGGTCCCTGCCAGGATACCGGACTGACGATCTTCGATCCCGTCGGCTGGCGCTATGCGGCGGGGCGGCTCGCACTCGTCGCCCGGAAGGGACATAGCGTCGAACTCGTCTTCGACAACGGCCAGTGGCGCAAGGACCCGGCCGTCGGCGCGCCGCTGCTGCTGCGCAGGCTCGCCCCCTGATCAGCCCCCGCCTGCACCCTTGGTCGCGGTTGCGGCGGCCCCGCGCTCACCCTACGTTATCGTGAATCCGCACGGGCGCGCCTCTCTGGCAGTGCGGCAGGATCGTTCCTAGATGCGGTGCAGGCGCCCGACAACTGGCGCAACCGAAAGGATCGCCGATGTTCAACGCCAAATCCCTCCTCGATGCTCTCGTCAGCGCCGGCACCCAGGCCGGCAAGCCCGGTGGCCAGGGCCAGACCGGCTCGCTCGGCCAGATTCTCGGCGGGCTGGCCGAGAAGGTTCAGCAGGGTGGGGGCCTCGGCGGCCTGGCCGGGATGGCGGGCCAGATCCTGACCCAGGCGACGCAGGGCGTCGGCGACGCCGCGCGCCAGACCGGCGTGCAGCAGAAGGCCGGCGATGCGCTGGGCCAGGTCACCGGCGGACGATCGGCGCAGGACGTGCTGGCCCAGGCCAAGGCGATGTTCGACAAGAACCCGGCGATGGCCACCGCCGTGCTGGGCGGTCTCGGCGCGCTGGTCTTCGGATCCTCGACGGGTCGCGCTGTGGTCGGGTCCGCCGCCCGCCTCGGCGGCATGGCCCTGATCGGCGGCCTCGCCTACAAGGCCTACCAGAACTACCAGTCTGGCAAGCCGATGCTCGATGTCGGCGGCACTGAGCTTCTCCCTGCCCCCTCCGGCACCGGCTTCGAGCCCGAAGCGGCGAGCCAGGCGAGCGCGCTTGTCTTCATCCGCGCCATGATCGCGGCCGCCGCAGCCGATGGGGCGATCGACGCCGACGAGCGCACCACCATCCTCGGCGGCCTGCGCGAGGCCGGTTTCGATCAGGAGGCCAATGAATGGCTGGACCGGGAGATGGCCAATCCCGCCTCGGTCGAGGATCTCGTCGCGGGCGCTGAAAGCCCGGAACTGGCGGCGCAGATCTATACGGCCGCGCGCATCGCCATCAATCCCGACACCGCGAAGGAAAAGGACTTCCTCGCCGGCCTGGCCGCATCGCTGGGCCTCGACGCCGAACTTGTCGCCAACATCGACGTCGCCGCCAGCGCCGCGAAGGTCTGAAAGACCGGCCGCGCCGGTCGGGCGCGACGTCCTGCCAACCGGTTGCCGCGATCGGCGGCAATCGAGCGCGGGCTTCACCGGGATGTTAATCATGGCGGACGAATGGTCCGCCGCCGGGCCCCGCATCCACCCCCGCTTAGGAATTTTCGGCGAGTAAGGCAGGAGCCAGAACGGCTCACTGCCGAAGAAAGACTCGCCGGCCGCAGTCTTGCGCGTCCGGACGCCGTCGCGGCGCAGCGGGGAACGAGACGCGGACATGTCTTTGACTGCGATGATCAGGGCGATGCGCCCCCATCACTGGCTCAAGAACGGGCTCGTCTTCGTTCCGATCTTGCTCAATCACGACGTCTTCGACATTTCGGCGATCGGCCATGGCGTCGTCGCCTTTTGCGCCTTCAGCTTGATGGCGTCCTCGATCTATCTCCTCAACGACATCGTCGATGTCGAGGCCGACAGGCGCCACCCGACCAAATGCCGGCGCCCGCTGGCGGCCGGCGAGATCACCGAGCGGCAGGCCTATGCGGCAGTCCCGATCCTGCTCGGGACCTCCTTCGCGCTGGCCTGGCTTCTGCCGCAGCCGAAGCTGTTCCTGCTGGCGCTGGGCGCCTATCTCGTCCTCGCTTTGGCGTATCTGTTCGTCCTCAAGCGCAAGCTGCTGGTCGATGTGCTCGGCCTTGCCGCGCTGCACACGCTGCGCATCCTCGCCGGCAACGCGGCGGCGGCGATTCCGATCTCGTCCTGGCTGCTCGCCTTCTCGATGTTCCTGTTCCTGAGCCTGGCCCTGGTGAAGCGCTATGCCGAGCTGCGCATCACCCAGGACCAGTCCGGCCTGAAGAAGGCCGGACGCGGCTACCATGCCGAGGACATCGAGGCGCTGTCCCAGCTCGGGATGGCCTCGGGCTGCACCTGCGCCCTGATCATGGCGCTCTATGTCGACAGCGCCGCGGTGAAGCAGCTCTACAGCCGCCCCGAGCTGATCTGGCTGGTCTGTCCGATCATCCTCTATCAGATGGCGCGGATCTGGTTCCTGGCCCGGCGCGGCCACATGCCTGACGACCCGCTCGTCTTCATGATCCGCGACTGGCGCAGCCAGGTGACCGGCGCGATCGTGGTCCTGATCATGGTCGCCGCAACCGTGCTGCCGTGAGGGGCGCCGACCGCGCGATCCACTCCTGGGGCGGGCTCAGGGCACAAGACAGCCAGACGCTGGCGCCGCAGGCCTGGATCGACGATCCCTCGCCGCGGAGCGGGCCCGTCCTGGCCTATGGCAATGGCCGCTCCTATGGCGATTCCTGCCTGAACGACAGCGGCCGGCTGATCATGTCGCGCCAGCTCGACAGGGTTCTCGCCTTCGACCGCGAGACCGGTCTGGTGACCTGCGAGGCCGGCGTCCTGCTCGACGACCTGCTGGAACTGGTCGTGCCGGCGGGCTGGTTTCCACCGGTGACGCCGGGAACCTGCTTCGTCACCATCGGCGGCGCGCTCGCCAACGACGTCCACGGCAAGAACCATCACCGCGCCGGCACCTTCGGCCGCCATGTCCGCGCCTTCGAGCTCGTGCGCTCGGACGGCCAGCGCCTGACCTGCGCGCCCGACATGAACAATGCGCTCTTCGCCGCCAGCATCGGCGGCATGGGCCTGACGGGCCTGATCACCCAGATCACGCTGCAGCTGATGCCGGTGGCCTCCGCCGACATGATGCAGGAAGCCATCCATTTCAGCGGGCTCGACGACTTCTTCGCCATCGCCGCGCAATCCGACGCGACGCATGACTACACCGTCGCCTGGATCGACGCGCTGGCCGGCGGCCGACATTTCGGACGCGGCGTGTTCTTCCGCGCCAACCATGCGCCGCCCTCGGGCGCACCACAGCACCGCCAGCCGCGCAGCCTGCCCTTCCCGATCACGCCGCCGGTGCCGCTGATCAACGGCCTGACGCTGCGCGCCTTCAACTGGCTCTATCGTACCGCGCAGCCACGCTCGCCGGAGCCACGTCGCATACCCTATCGCCCGTTCTTCTATCCGCTCGACCGGGTCCGCGACTGGAACCGCGCCTATGGGCCCGGAGGCCTGCGCCAGTTCCAGTGCGCGCTGCCCATGACCCATGCGCGCGATGGCGTCGAGGCGATGCTGCGGCGCAGCCAGGCCGCCGGGGAGGCGTCTTTCCTCACCGTGCTGAAGCTCTTCGGCGACGTCCCCTCGCCGGGCCTGATGTCGTTCCCCATCGCCGGCGCGACGCTGACGCTCGATTTCCCCAATCGCGGCGCGCGCACCGAAAAACTGCTCTCCGAACTCGACGGCATCGCCATCGCGGCGGGCGGGCGGGTCAACCCTTACAAGGACGCGCGCATGTTGCCCGCGACCTTCGAGGCCTCCTTCCCGCACTGGCGCGACTTTGCGGCGCAGATCGACCCGGGCTTTTCGTCGAGCTTCTGGCGGCGCGTGACCGGCGGCTGAGGCCGCCATCCGCACCGCCTGCAAATAATTCGCATCGCCCTTGAACCACCCCGCCCTTCGCCGCGACCAACGGTCATGGAGGGCGAATGGTTCGCTCCACACACAATTCAGGGAGACCAGGACGATGACCCGCTTCAAGAAGATCGCGACCGCCACCCTCGCCGCTCTCACGCTCGCCACCACGCTCGCCGCGACCTCCGCTGAAGCCGGTCCGCGCTACTGGGGCCATCGCGGCTATGGCTACGGCGCCGGAGCCGGCATCGTCGGCGCGCTCGCGGTCGGCGGGCTGCTGGCCGCCGCAGCCTCCCGCCCCGCCTATGGCGGCTACTATGCCCACGGCCCCGTCCGCAGCTGCGAGATGGTCGAGCGCATCAACCGCTACGGCGAGGTCGTCGGCTACCGCCGCGTCTGCGGCTACTACTGAAAGTCCGGTGCAGGCGGCCTGGGGCCAGGAACCCGCAGGGCCGCCGCCACGCACCGGCAGCGCATCGCAGACCCTTTTGAGAAGCGGCCTCCCGATCCTCCCGGGAGGTCGTTTCGCTTTGGTCGGCCCAGAGACGGAAAAGGGGCCGGCGAACCGACCCCTTTCCAGAACGCTTGCGTGAAGCGCCTCAGCCCTTTGAGACAGCAACCTTGCGCAGGTAATCCGTCACGATGCGGGTGATGCCGCGCGAGAGCAGGTCGTCCAGCGCGTTGATGAAGGTGTCGCAATCCTCCCGCGTCGCGATCAGCGGCGGCTCGAGCCGGATGACGTTGCGGTTGTATTCGGTGAAGGCGACGAGCACGTCGTAATCCTTCAGCAGCAGCGCGCCGATGAAGCCGCAGAGCGAGCCCTTCAGCTTGTCGTCGAGCAGCGCGACCATGTGCTTCAGTCCGAAGGGCATGGTCTCGCTGATGTCCTGGAACTCGACGCCGATCATCAGGCCGCGCCCGCGGATTTCCTTGAGCAGGCTCGGATATTTGACCCGCAGCGCGTTCAGCCGCTCGATCAGGTAGTCGCCCTGGCGCTGGGCGTTGCCCATGAGGTCTTCCTCATAGAGCACGTTGAGCCCCTCGATCGCCGAGATGCAGGCCTCGCCCATGCCGCCGAACGTCGCCTGGGCATGGATCAGCGCGGTCTTGGGCTTGCCATAGGCCTTCATGTAGAGCTCGCGCCGGGCGATCATCGCGCCCATCGCGGCCTTGGAGCCGCCGAGCGCCTTGGCCAGCGCGGTCACATCCGGCACCACCCCGTCGCGCTCGAAGGCGAAGAACTGGCCGGTACGCCCGAGACCGCACTGCACCTCGTCGGCGACCCAGAGCACGCCATGCTTGTCGCAGAGCGCGCGCAATTCGCGCCAGAAACCGAGCGGCGCCTCGACAATGCCGCCGCCGCCCTGGATGGTCTCCATCACGACGATACCAATCGCCGGGTCGCTCTCCAGCGCCAGCCGCACCGCCTCGATGTCGCCGAACGGCACCTTGACCCGGTTCTCGACCAGCTTGAACTGCGACTGGTAGAGCGTCGAATCCGTGACCGAGAGCACGCCCTTGGTCTTGCCGTGGAACGAGTTCGCCGCGTGCAGGATCTTGGACTTGGCCGGCCCCTGCGCCTGTTCGGCGACCTTAAGCGCGGCCTCCATCGCCTCCGAACCGGTCGAGCCAAGGAAGACCATGTCGAGATCGCCCGGCGAGATCGCGGCGAGGTTGGCCGCCAGAGCCGAGGCATATTGCGACATGAACGCCATGCAGATCTCATGGCGGTTCTCGTCCTGGAATTTCTTCCGCGCCGCGACGATGCGCGGATGGTTGTGGCCGAAGGCGACCGAGCAGAACCCGCCGAAGAAATCGAGGACCTTGCGGCCGTCCTTGGTGATGTAGTGCATGCCCTCGGCGCGATCGACGAGGATCTTGTCGAAGCCGAGCAGCTTCAGGAAATGCACCTGGCCGGGGTTGATATGGCTGGTGAAGAGCTCCTTCACCGTCTGCACGTCGAGCTGCTTGGCGTCCTCGACGCTGTAGAGCTTGGGGCGGGCGGGGGTGGCCAAGTCGGCGGTCTTGAAAGCGGGCATGCTCATGCGGCGACGCTCCTGGGCGCTTGCTGGGAGGGCGCTTTGGCCCGGCGGTATTCGGTGTAGGCGGCGAGCAGCATGTCCTCGTCCCGATGCAGCGGCGTCCAGCCGAGCTCGCGCTTGGCCTTCGAGGTGTCGAGAATGCAGATCTCGTCGGCGATCATGTACTGCTCAGGGTCCATGATCGGCATGTTGACCGCATCGAGCGCGTTCAGCGTCAGCTTCACCAGCGCCGCCGGCGTCGGCAGCAGGATCGACTTCGAGCCGGCATGCGCGATCAGGTCGCCGAGCAGCTTCTTCACCGGCGGCGGATCGTCCGAGCCGAGATTATAGGCGCTGTTGGGGAAACCGGCCTTCCAGGCCGCGACGCAGGCGCTGGCGCAGTCGAACACCGAGATGAACTGGTAGGGGTTCCGGCCGGACCCGATCATCGGCACCGGCAGGTTGAGGTCGATCAGCTTGAACAGCTTGACCAGGATACCGAGCCGGCCGGGCCCGATGATCAGGCGCGGGCGGAAAATCGGGATCTGGAAGCCGCGGCCGCGATAGGTCTGCGCGAGCGTTTCGGTCGCGAGCTTGCTCTCGCCATACTCGCCGAGCGGCCGGGCCGGGTGGTCCTCGTCCTGCGGCACGGTCACCGAATGGCCGTAGATCATGTCGGTGGTGAAATGGACGAGCTTGTTGGCGCCGCCCTTCTCCATCCAGCTCAGGATGTTCTGCGTGCCGTGATAGTTCACCGGCCAGAAGAAATCATGCCGCTCCGCCCGCGTCACGATCGGCGAGAGCATCTTGGCCGAGAGGTTGTAGACGAGATCGTCCTTGTCGAGCGGGATGCCGGCGACGCTGTCGGCGTCGGTCACGTCGATGCGGTGAAACGGCACCTGCGCGTAATGGGCATGGTTGCCCTTGACGATGTCGGCGACCAGCACCTCCTCGCCCATGGCCAGCAGATCGGCCGCCAGATGCGAGCCGACGAAGCCGTCGCCGCCGATGATGATGTGCTTCATCTGCAGTCTCTCCGGCTCAACGGGGCTGGCGCGGACGCGGATCGCGCACCGGGACCGGGATGGGCTTGAGCACAGGCTGGGGCTCGAGCAGCGCGCCGAGGCGCATGAACAGGCGAACGATCAGATCCATGATGTCCCTCAGCTTTGTGCGATGAAGATGGTGCCGAGCACGATGAAGCCGATGCCGGCCAGGCGCGCAGGCCCGAGATCCTCGTGGAAGACGAAATAGGCGTAGGCCGCGACCACGACATAGGCGAGGCTCAGGAAGGGGTAGGCGTAGGAGATCTGCACCTTCGAGAGCACGATGAGATGCGAGGCCATGCTGATCACGAAGGTGCACAGCCCGGCGAAGACGAAGGGGTTGAACACGACGCGGAAGACGGTCGCGATCAGTCCGTCGCCGGCGACGTCGAGCGTGCCCAGGCCGGTCATGCCGCGCTTCAGCATCAGCTGCGCCGCGGCATTGGTCAGCACCGTGAACAGAATCAGGGGAATATAGGCGTTCATCGGCGCAGGCGCTTTCTGAAGGTCATCCGCTCATCCAAGGTCATCGGGCATCAGGGCGTGTCGTCGGCCTCTGGATGACGCGGAAAATACTTCAAATGCGTTGCGCTGCGTGTCTTACCTCGGCGTAACGTTAAGACGAGACTGACGGATTCGCAGGAATGTCGGCGCAATCCAGCGCGCCGCGTCAGGCGGGCGTGTCAGCGGCGGCTGGAGCGGGTGACAGGCGACTGCGCAGGGCCCTCAGCCCTCGCCATCGCCCCGCCGGATTCGCCGGACGGCGGCCCAGACCGCCAGCAGCGCCACGGGTACGAAGAACGCGGTCGCGACGCCCGGCTCCACCGGCAGCAGCCCTGCATCCTTCGCCCCCTTCGCGAGATAGCCGAACAGGCTCACCACGTAATAGGCGATGGCGGCGACGGACAGGCCCTCGACCGTCTGCTGCAGGCGCAGTTGCATGCGCGCGCGATCGTTCATCGCCGCCAGCAGGTCGCGGTTCTGTTGTTCGAGCGCGACATCGACGCGGGTGCGCAGCAGATTGGCCGCGCGCGCGAGCCGGGTCGCGAGATCGGCCTGACGCTCCTGCAGCATCTGGCAGGTCCGCATCGCCGGCGCCATCCGCCGGGCCAGGAAGGCGGCAATGGTCGGCCAGCCCGCATGCCCCTGTTCGCCGATCGCCAGCAGGCGCTGCTGGACGATGTTGTCATAGGCGCGGCTCGCCCCGAACCGGTAGTTGGAGGACGCGGCCTCGGATTCGAGCCTTGCCGCGAGGGCCGTCATTTCGTCGAGCAGCGCATGATCGGCCGCCAGACCGTCCGTCTGCGTCATCGTCCCGGCGATGCGCACCAGCGTCTCCTCGGCGCTGCGCACCGAGGGGCCGATCCGCTGCGCCTCCGGCAGGCCGAGCAGGGCGAGCGTCCGGTACGTCTCGATTTCGAGCAGGCGCTGGGCCAGCGCACCTGCGCGCGCCGGCGTCAACCCGCGGTCGAGCACCAGGATCCGGACGAAACCGTCGGCGCCCGCACGAAAATCCGTCGCCACCACGGCGCCAGCATTGTCGACCAGCGCGGCGGCGAGGCTCGCCGGGTCGAACAGAGTGCCGAGTTCGGGGGCGTCGCGATCATGCATAAGATGGAGATCGACCGAGACCAGATGCGGCCCCGGCTGCGGCAGGCCGCGCATGCCATGGGGCAGCGCGCCGGTCGGCGGGAGGAAGGGCGCGGCGCCCTCGCCCGGCAGCTCCCAGCTATAGGTCGAGAATTCGCTGTGCTGCTCCCAGCGCAGGCTGGTCTCACCGAAGCGGGCGCGATGATGCTTAGCGCCGTCGAGCGGCGGCGGAACGCCGCGCTCCGTGCAGAACCGGGTCAGCGCTGCCCGGTCGGCGCTCGCCTGGCGTGCGTCGGTCAGGAAGGCGAAATGCAGCAGCCGGCGTGGCGCCTCGAGCGCCGCGAAGGGCCGGGCATGGACCTCGGCCAGGATCGCCCCCCGCTCGGGATGGGGAACGAGGAAACCGGTGTCGTCCTGAGCGGATGCCGTCATGCCCCCTCCATGCGCGGCGGCCATTCGGCTTTGCCTGCGACCCGAACTTGCGTCATCGGCGCGAAGGGGGCCAGCAGAAAACGACGCGACCGTTGGACGCCGCCGTCAGCGCCTCCTGTCGCCTGGCGACGTCGCGGGGCCTAGGCTGTCACGAGCCCCGCCTGCAGGACAACGCCATGCCCCTGCCCAACCGCGTCGCCCCGGACGCCAGCCTCTTCGCCGATCCCGCGCGGGGCCTGCTGATGGGCAATCGCGGCGGGCGCTTTCACGATCCGCGCACCCTCGCCCTGCCGGTGCGCGCCTATGCCAGCCGGCAATGGATCTGTTGCCGGCTCTCCTTCAAGGATCGCCGCAGGCCGGTCTGGGGTCAGGGCTACACGGAACTCTTCTTCTGCGACGAGGTCACCGCGCTGGCGGCCGGCCATCGCCCCTGCATGGAATGCCGCCGCGACGATGCGCTCGCCTACCGGGCTGCGCTGGTTCGGGGGCTGGGCCTTCGGGAAACCCCGCTCTTCCCGCAGATCGACCGGCTGCTGGACGGCCAGCGCCGCGACGGCCGCGTTCAGCGCACGCATCGGCTCCCCGCCGAGGTTTTGCCTGATGGCGCGATGATCCGCGACGACGCCCGCTTCTTCGCCCTGACGGGCAACGCGGCTCTGCTCTGGTCGCCCGCGGGCTATGCCGGCGAAACGACACGACCGACGGGAATGGTCACGGTGCTGACCCCACCGGCCTCGCTCGCCGCCCTGGCACAGGGCTATCGCCCGCTCTGGCATCCGAACACGCACCGCGCAGGCTGACGATTTCTGGCAAACGGATTCTCTGCCGTTGATTTCAGCCCGGTTCGGCCCATCCTGCGACCGGAATGCGGATTGGGCCGCACGGAGAAGGGGGATTTGCGATGAAGACGATGATGGGGACGCTGGCTCTGACGATTCTGCTGGCGGGCCTGCCGATGTCCGGGCCGGCCCGCGCGGGCGCGGTCGTGATCACCGCAGCCGAGCCCGTGGCCGTCGTCACCATTCCCGACGACTGGACGCAGTCGAAGGTCGACCGCGGCGTCCAGATCAAAACGCCGGACGAAGAGATCTATGTCTGGTTCGAACTGGTGCCGGCCGACCAGCTCGACGCCCTGCAGAAGGAACACGACGCCTATTTCGCACGGGAGGGCGTCAAATTCACCGGCGCGACCGAAACCCTGACGCGGGAGGTCAACGGGCGCCCCTGGTCCTTCACCGAGCTGAAGGCGACGAGCAGCGATGGACCGTCCATCGTCCGCTACCTCGCCATCAACCCCAGGATCGCCAGCGGCAAGATCATCATGATGACCTACTGGGCCTCGGAAGAAGGCCACGTCACGCATGACAAGGCCATGAAGGCGGTCGTCGACAGCATCGCCTTCAAATAAGTGAGCCGAACGCAGGCACGGAACCTTCCGCGCGCGACCGGCGTTGCCCCCGCATTCATCGTCACATTCACAATTGGGGGTCTCCAATGCGTTCGATTGCTCTCTGGCTGCTCGGCGTTCCGATTCCGATCATCATTCTGCTCTGGTTCTTCATCCGCTGAGCAAATCGCTCTTCGGGAGCATGTCGACATGGCCGGGCTCGTCCCGGCCATGTCTGTTTGTGGCCCGCATGAGGGCGGCCGGATTTGTCGGCTCGAAGGGCGGGGCCTCGCGCATCCCCGCAATGCGTCCCCTGCCATCGCAACGTCGCGAGAGCCGCCCTATATGGCGCTCATGTCAGCGATTATCTCCGTCTCCGGCCTCTCCAAGACCTATGCTTCCGGCTTCCAGGCTCTGAAGACGGTCGATCTCGACATCCGACAGGGCGAGATCTTCGCGCTGCTGGGG
>NNBT01002154.1_pt1 | contig 28990 bp, 28 predicted proteins | sample 1173831 | NCBI WGS metagenome assembly NNBT01 (sample SAMN07173936, study PRJNA388173) | plant metagenome | isolation source: symbiotic tissue sample KVJ10 | place: Norway: Troms, Kvaloya island | reverse complement strand
GGCCTGTGGGACGTGATACTGGAGGCCTTGGCCGACGGCGGCGGCGAGGCCGACCTCTTGCAGATGATCGACAGCACCATCGTCCGGGCGCACCACTGCGCCGCCGGCGGAAGGGGGGACTCACCGCAATGGTCTTGGCCGCTCGCGCGGTGGCTTCACGAGCAAGCTGCACATCCGCAGCAACGCGCACGGCCTGCCCATCGCCTTGCACGTGACCGCCGGGCAGGAAGCGGATTGCTCGAACTACGATGTGCTGATGGAGGCCCGCGACAGCAACCCCGCCATCATGCTCGGCGACAAGGGCTATGACAGTGACGCGATCCGGCAGGATCTGCGCGATCGCGGCGCCGCACCGGAAATCCCAACCAAGCGGAACCGCAAGGTCCAGTACAGCGTCAGCCGCCCGATCTACGCGCTCCGCAACCGCATCGAGCGCTCGGGCCGATCTTCAACCAGGCTATTGCACCCCATGACTGGCCGCAGCATCTCGCGAAGATGTGCGACTTCTGGTCGGCCATCCTGCTGCGCACCGGGCGCTATGACGGACGCCCGCTGCCGCCGCATCTGGCTATTCCCGGCCTCGGCGAGGAGCATTTCAGGCGTTGGCTCACGCTGTTTCGCGAAACGGTCGCGCGGCTGTGCCCGCCGGAGGTCGCACGTCTGTTCCTGGACCACGCCTTGCGCATCGCCCATTCGTTCCGGCTGGCCATCGCTCTCAATCTCGGCGAGGATACGATTTCCATTGCGCCCGTCACCGAGCCGCAACTGACGGATGTGTCGCTGTTGAAGCAGGAAGGCTGACATGCGGCTGACAAATTTCTCGGATTATGCGCTCAGGATGCTGATGTATGCGGTCTCGGCCGGCGACCGGCTGATCACCATCGAAGAGGCTGCCCGGACATTCAACGTGTCGAAGACGCATCTCAACAAGATCGCCAATACCCTGACGCGCGCCGGCTACCTCAAGGCTGTGCGCGGCCGCTCGGGCGGCCTCGTGCTCGCGCAGCCGGCCGACACCATCCGCATCGGCGACGTACTGCGCCTGACCGAACCTGACTTTGCCTTGGTCGAGTGCTTCGCCACCGGCAACCAGTGCATCATCACGCGAAGCTGCAAGCTTTCACGGCTGCTGATCGAGGCGGTCACCGCGTTCCAGGCGACGCTCGACCGGCATACGCTGGCGGATATCGCCCTTGCGCCACCGGATTTCCTTGCGGACAAGGGCTCCACAAACGGCGCGCCCCGCCTGGCGCCGACCGGCTGAAGCGATACCGCGGATTTGCCGTGTAACGCCATCCATTTGATCTGGAGCAATGTGGGAAGATCCCTCTTGGACTATATTTGCCGTTATGCACGTGGTGCAGAATTATCGGAAGGGACGGCACCCGGTGGGCAGCGACGCCCGTCCACGAATGAGATTGAGCATGCGCATCGCATCGGCACTGTTCGAGAAGCGACACTGGCTTGCCTTTTGCCTCATCGCCCTTCTTACGATGTCCGCGTTTCTTTCGGGCGGCTACAGTCATGCCTTTCCATCGGGCGGCACGCCTTGCGCCGCGCAATCTGCCCAGCCGCGGGACGAGGACGCTCACGGACAAGGGACTCCATGTGACGATGCGAGTCCGAATAGAGCAGACAGTTGTGTTTCAGGTTTTGCATGCGGGTCCTGCGTGCTGCTGCCCTCTGACGGATCGGCAGATTTCTCACGCCGCGCAGCCGTCGCCCCGATCCGGCTTCGGATGCCTGTCTCCCACGATGTCGAGACACCGTTACGGCCTCCTTGGAGCGCCGTGACCGACTGAGCGCACGGCCTTCCAGGCGTGCGCGCTCTCCAGCAGGCCTTTCGGGCTCAAGTCACGAACAAGAAGGTTTAAATCATGAATTCTCTGTCCAAACGCCAGATTCTGGCGTCCGTAAATGTATGCCGCATTGCCGACACTACTCCATCCCAGACCACATACGGCGCAGCCCGTGCCGTCACGGGACACGCCTTTTGTACCGCAAGCATCAAGGTCGTACAGACTCTGGTGACCGCGATAGCCATCGCGCTGGCGCTGCCGCTTTCGCCGCCAACCGCCGCGGCGCCCGCCAACCGCCCAGGTTTCGTCTATACGGCGGACGAGAATGGCAACACGGTCAGCCGCATCGATCTGGAGACCGAGACGGTCGACATTCTTCCGGTCGGCATTACGCCCCACAATGTACAGTTTGTCCCGGGCAACAGCCTGCTGCTCGCTGTGGGTTTGCCTTTGAAGGACGCAGGCGAAGGCCAGCACGGGAATGGCCATACCGCCGCCGAAGGGAAGCTAGTCATCATCGACACGGCGGCCTTCCCGGCCGGGCCAGTGGCATCCATCGCCGTTGGCGGCCATCCGGCACATGTGATCGCGGATACGCAAGGCAGGTTCGCCTATGTTTCGAATTCCGAGGACGACACCGTCTCGGTCGTCGATCTCGACAAGCGTGAGGCGGTCGCCACCATCACCACCGGAGACTATCCGCACGGCCTGCGCATCAGCCCGGACGGGAAAGCCATCTACGTTGCGAATGTCCAAGACGGCACGGTGTCGGTTCTCGACCCCATTACCCGGACCGAAACGGACAGGGTCGCGGTTGGTGCCGCCCCGGTCCAGGTCGGCTTCACCCCGGATGGGAGCCGCGTCTATGTCTCCCTGCGAGACGACGACAAGGTCGCCGTCATCAACACGGCGACACGGAAGGTGATCGCCCGCATCGATGTCGGCCGCTCCCCCATCCAGGTGCATGCCACGCCTGATGGCCGCTTTGTCTATGTCGCCAATCAGGGCACGGAGGCCGAGCCTGACGAAACGGCTTCGGTCATCGACATTGCCAGCGGATCTGTCGCGGTTACGATACTGACGGGCAAAGGAGCGCACGGCGTTACCGTCAGCAATGATGGCGCCTCAGCCTTTGTCAGCAATATCCTTGCTGGCACCGTGTCGGAAATTTCCATCGCGGGCCAGTCCGTGGTCCGCACCTACAATGTCGGCAAAGGCCCCAACGGCATCACCTATCAGGCGCGCTGAGAAGACCCGGACGGCATTGCGCCGTCCGGGCCCCTGCGCCACCCATCCATGTCATGGCCTTCCTGGTCGGTTCATCGCGACGGCGAGCGGCGTCCTAGCGCACGGCGCCGTGGGCAGGACGCGACACTGCCGGAAGATCACCTGTTGCGCCATTCGGATCCGGCCCATCCATCAAGCGATCTGGAACCGCGACGGTCATGAGCCGGGCGCGATCCGTGATATGAATGTGAGTTCCGTCTGTCCTGACGCCGACATCCCGCAGCGCCCTCATCGCGCGCGAAAGGTTCTCCGGTGTCATCCCCAGATAGAGGGCAAGATGACGCTTCTCTACCGGCAGGACCACTTTGTCGGCACCGCCAGCAAGCTGTGACAGACGGAGGATATAGGCCGCAAGCTGCTCGCGCGCGGTGCGCAACTTCATGTTCTTTGCCTGCCGCACGAACGAGCGGTACCCGTTAGCCAGCTCCCGCATCGCCGCCATCGCAAAATCCGCATCACGGCGCAACATGACGCGAACATCGGCGGCAGGGATCATGACGACCCGTGATGGCTCCAGCGTCCAGGCTGACATCAGATAGGGAGCCTCGCATACAGAGGCCGCCAGTATGAAGGTCGAGACCGGTTGCACGAGCCCCATGACGGAGACGCGGCCGTTCCAGGACGCCTGCAATTCAACCGAGCCCTCGACAAGGATATGCAGGAAATCCGCATAGTCGCCTTGCCTGATCAGCTGCAGTCGCGGTGGAAAGCTCTGCGCATAAGCGATCTGCATGAGGCTGTCGAAGGTCTGCGTCATCATCTCGCTGAACAGCGGGAGTCGCCGCAAGCCCGGCATCGCATCTTCATGCATCGGATGCATCCCTTCCTTCGGATTGACAAAAGTCAATCGACAGTCCGTGCGAGGTCAATCGATAGACCTGTCCGTTCAATGCAAACATCGAATTAATGCAACGCCTTGGCACCGGCATCGGCTGGCAAGACTACTTACCACGGGAAAGCACATTCTCCTTGATCTGGATCAACGTGCGAAGCTTTGGGGCGTCGTAGGTGTCTGCCAACCGCGCAACCATCGGAGCTCACCCGGAGCCGAGCCATGTCAGCGACGACGACACCTGATCGTGCCGAACAGCAAAGGGCGCTCTGGCTGAGTACGATTGCCTTCACGCTGTGCTTTGCCGTCTGGACCATCTTCTCGATCATCGGAATCTCCCTCAAGAGCGACCTCGGGCTTTCCGAGTTCGAATACGGGCTGCTCATAGCGACGCCGGTTCTGACCGGGTCGCTGACCCGGCTGATTCTCGGCGTGTGGACCGAGCGCTATGGCGGCCGGCTGGTCTTTTCGGCGCAGATGATCCTCACCGGCCTCGCGACCTTCGCCCTCACCTGGGCAAACAGCTACATGACCTTCCTTCTGGCGGCCCTCGGCGTCGGGCTCGCTGGCGGCTCCTTCATTATCGGCGTGGCGTATGTCTCGAAATGGTTTCCGAAGGAGAGGCAGGGCACGGCGCTGGGCGTCTTCGGCATGGGCAATGTCGGCGCCGCGGTCACGAAATTCCTCGCGCCTTTCGTGCTGGTCGTCTGGGGTTGGCAGGGGGTGGCCGAGGTCTGGGCGGCAGTCATCGCCCTGATGGGCGTGGTGTTCTACCTCCTCGCCAAGGATGACCCGGATTTCACCGCTCGCCGCGCCCGCGGCGTGGCGGCACCGAGCCTGGCCGAACAGTTCGCGCCGCTGAAGAACCTGCAGGTGTGGCGGTTCTCCCTCTACTACTTCTTCGTCTTCGGCGGCTTCGTGGCGCTGGCGCTCTGGCTGCCGCACTATCTCGTGCAGGTATATGGCATCGACGTGCGCATGGCGGGCATGGCCGCCGCCGCCTTCAGCCTTTCGGCGAGCGTTTTCCGTGCCTATGGCGGAGTGCTTTCGGACCGCTTCGGGGCGCGGACGGTCATGTATTGGACCTTCGGCTTCTCGCTCGTCTTCCTACTCATGCTGTCCTACCCGCCGACAGACTATGTGATCCGCGGCAAGGACGGGCCCATCGCCTTCTCGACCGAGATGGATCTCTGGCCCTTCGTCGGCACGCTTTTCGCGCTCGGCTTCTTCATGAGCCTCGGCAAGGCGGCGATCTTCAAGCACATCCCGGTCTATTATCCCAACCATGTCGGCGCGGTGGGCGGCCTCGTGGGCATGATCGGCGGCCTCGGCGGCTTCATCCTGCCGATCGTCTTCGGCGCGCTGCTTGATGTGACCGGCGTGTGGACCTCGTCTTTCGCGCTGCTGTTCCTGATCGTGCTGGTCTCCCTGGGCTGGATGCATCTGTCGATCCGCATCATGGAGCGGCAGGCGCATGGCGCCGTGCTGGACCGCCTGCCGGGCTTCCCGGAGCTACGCGAGGTGCACGATCCCGAACGGACGGTGATGCCGCATCTGATCGAGGACTGGCGGCCGGAAGATGCGCGGTTCTGGACCGAAAGAGGCCGGCGCATCGCCCGCCGCAACCTGTGGATCTCGATCCCGGCGCTGCTGCTCGCCTTCGCGGTATGGATGGTCTGGTCGGTCGTCGTGGCGCGGCTGCCCGCCATCGGCTTCGCCTTCACGCAGGACCAGCTCTTCTGGCTGGCGGCGCTGCCGGCGCTGTCGGGCGCGACATTGCGCATCTTCTACAGCTTCATGGTGCCGATCTTCGGCGGCCGGCTGTGGACGACGCTGTCAACCGCCTCGCTGCTGATCCCGGCGGTGGGCATCGGCTATGCGGTGCAGGATCCGGGCACCCCCTATCTGATCTTCGTGGTCCTGGCGCTGCTATGCGGGCTCGGCGGCGGCAACTTCGCCTCCTCCATGGCCAATATCAGCTTCTTCTTCCCGCGCGCCGAAAAGGGCAACGCCATGGCGCTGAATGCAGGCCTGGGCAATCTCGGCGTCTCGGTCATGCAGTTCCTGGTGCCGCTGGCCGTCACTGCGGGCGTATTCGGCGCGCTGGGTGGCGCCCCGCAGGAGCTGTCGGATGGCGGCAAGGTCTGGATGCAGAATGCCGGCTTCATCTGGGTGCCGTTCATCGTCGCCTCCACCGCCGCCGCATGGCTCGGCATGAATGACATCGCCGATGCGCGGGCGAGCTTCCGCGAACAGGCGGTGATCTTCACCCGCACCCACAACTGGGTGATGTGCCTGCTCTATGTCGGCACCTTCGGCAGCTTCATCGGCTATTCGGCCGGCTTTCCTTTGCTGTCGCGCCTCGCCTTTCCCGACATCAACGCGCTGCAATATGTGTTCCTCGGTCCCCTGGTCGGCGCGTTGAGCCGCGCCGGAACCGGATGGCTGTCCGACCGGGTCGGCGGCGGGCGGGTCACCTTCTGGGTGTTCGCGGGCATGATCGCGTCCGTCCTGGGAGTGATCTGGTTCCTCGGGCATGGATCCTTCATCGGCTTCTTCGCCTGCTTCATGGCGCTGTTCTTCTTCACCGGCGTCGGCAATGCCTCGACCTTCCAGATGATCCCCGTGATCATGCGCAAGGAGATCGCGCGGCTGGCGCCCGGCCGGGACCCGGCCGACCTGCGGCGGCAATCCGAGCGCGAAGCGGCCGCGATCATCGCGTTCACCAGCGCGATCGGCGGCTATGGTGGCTTCTTCATCCCCAAGGCCTATGGTACCTCGATCGGTCTGACCGGATCGCCGCTTGCCGCGCTCTGGGCGTTCTGCGCCTTCTACGTCCTCTGCCTGGTCGTTACCTGGGTCGCCTATACGCGCCGCGGCGGACTTCTCCATGACATCGAACGCGGACGGGAACGGCTCGTCGCCGTGCCCGCCGAATAAACTGTAGGACAAAACCATGAGCCATCTTCTGGATCGCATGAACTTCCTGACGACGCTGCGCAAGGATACATTCGCCCATGGGCACGGCCAGACAACCGTCGAAAGCCGTGACTGGGAGGATGCCTATCGCCGCCGCTGGCAGCACGACAAGATCGTGCGCTCGACTCATGGCGTAAACTGCACCGGCTCCTGCTCGTGGAAGATCTACGTCAAATCAGGCATCGTCACCTGGGAGACGCAACAGACCGACTATCCGCGCACCCGTCCCGATCTGCCCAATCACGAGCCTCGCGGCTGCGCCCGCGGCGCCAGCTACAGCTGGTATCTCTACAGCGCCAATCGGGTGAAGACGCCGCTGATCCGCGGCCGGCTCATGAAGCTGTGGCGCGAGAAGCGGAAGATGATGAGCCCGATCGAGGCGTGGACGGCGATTCAGAATGACCCGGCGGCGCGGGCAAGCTACACCCGCATCCGCGGCAAGGGCGGCTTCGTGCGCGCAAGCTGGGACGAAGCGACTGAAATAGTGGCCGCCGCCAACGCCTATACGACGCGCAAGTATGGCCCCGACCGGGTATTCGGCTTTTCCCCGATCCCGGCCATGTCGATGGTCTCCTATGCTGCCGGCACACGCTATCTGTCGTTGCTCGGCGGCACCTGCATGTCCTTCTACGACTGGTATTGCGACCTGCCGCCGTCGAGCCCGCAGACTTGGGGCGAGCAGACGGACGTGCCGGAATCGGCCGACTGGTACAATGCCGGCTATCTCCTGCTCTGGGGCTCGAACGTGCCGCAGACGCGCACACCCGATGCGCATTTCTATACCGAGGTACGCTACAAGGGCACCAAGAGCGCCGTCATCTGCCCGGACTATTCCGAAGCCGCCAAGTTCGCCGACATCTGGCTGAACGCCAAGCAGGGAACCGATGCGGCGCTCGGCATGGCCTTCGGTCATGTGATCCTTCGCGAATTCCACCTCGATCGGCAGGTGCCGTATTTCGAGGATTATTGCCGCCGCTATTCCGACATGCCGATGCTGGTGCGCCTCGACCAGGAGGGCGAGCATCTGGTTCCCGGCCGGCAGCTGCGGGCCTCCGATTTCGCCGGTTCTCTGGGCGAGCAAAACAATCCCGACTGGAAGACCGTCGGCATCGATGAGCTGTCCGGCGAGGTCGTGGTCCCCAACGGCTCGGTCGGCTTCCGCTGGGGCGAAAACGGTAAGTGGAATCTCGAACAGAAAGCCGGCAAGCGTGACATCAAGCTCAAGCTGAGCCTGATCCGCGAGCAGGACCATGACGAAGTGGTGGATGTCGATTTTCCTTATTTCGGCGGTGCCGCCACCAACGGCTTTGCCGTCGACCGCCGCGGCGACGTGCTGTCGCGCAAAGTGCCGGTGAAGCACTTTAAGCTCGCCGGCGGCGAAGAGGTCCTGGTCGCCACGGTCTTCGACCTTCTGTGCGCCAATTACAGTCTGGACCGGGGTCTGGGCGGCGAGCACGTCGCGCGCGACTATGACGCCGACGTGCCGTTCACGCCGGGCTGGGCGGAGCGCATCACCGGCGTTCGCCGCGACAAGATCATCCAGGTCGCGCGGGAATTCGCCGCCAATGCGGAAAAGACCAAGGGCCGGTCTATGGTCATCATCGGTGCGGCGATGAACCACTGGTTCCACATGGACATGAATTACCGCGCGGTCATCAACTTGCTGGTGATGTGCGGTTGCGTCGGCCAGTCGGGCGGCGGCTGGGCGCATTATGTCGGACAGGAGAAGCTGCGGCCGCAGACCGGCTGGACGCCCCTGGCCTTCGCGCTCGACTGGGCCCGCCCGCCACGGCACATGAACTCGACCTCCGCCTTCTATGCCCACACCGACCAGTGGCGCTATGAAACGGTGACGGCGCGCGAGCTGCTCTCCCCCACCGCCCCCAAAGGCGACTGGGACCGGCTGAGCCTGATCGACTACAACATCCGCGCCGAGCGCATGGGCTGGCTGCCCTCGGCGCCGCAATTGAAGACCAATCCGCTCGATGTCGGTCGCGCGGCGAAGGCGGCAGGCATCGACGCGAAGGACTATGTCGCCGAGAGCCTGAAATCGGGCTCGTTGCAGATGTCCTGCGAGGACCCCGACGCACCGGAGAACTGGCCGCGCAATCTGTTCGTTTGGCGCTCCAACCTGCTCGGCTCCTCGGGCAAGGGCCATGAATATTTCCTCAAGCACCTGCTCGGCACCGACCACGGCGTGCAGGGCGAGGATCTCGGCCTGGAGGGCCGGGCCAAGCCGGTCGAGGCCGTGTGGCATGACCAGGCGCCAGAAGGAAAACTCGACCTCCTGGTCACCATCGACTTCCGCATGTCCACTACCGCCGTCTATGCCGACATCGTGCTGCCGACGGCGAGTTGGTACGAAAAGGACGACATGAACACGTCCGACATGCATCCGTTCATCCACCCGCTGCAAGCGGCCGTGGACCCGGCTTACGAGTCGAAGACGGACTGGGAGATCTTCAAGGCCATCGCGAAGAAGTTCTCCGAGGTGGCGCCCGAGATCCTGGGGGTCGAAACGGATGTGGTGCAGCTGCCGCTCCAGCACGACAGCCCGGGCGAGATCGCGCAAGGCATGGTGCGCGACTGGAAGCGCGGTGAATGCGATCTGATCCCCGGCCGGACGGCGCCAGCCTATATCGCCATCGAACGCGACTACCCCAATGTCTACAAGCGGTTCACGGCGCTGGGGCCCTTGATGGAAAAAGTGGGCAATGGCGGCAAGGGTATAGCCTGGGACACCAAGGACGAGGTGCATCACCTCAAGGCCCTGAACGGCACCGTGACCGAAGCGGGCGCGACCAAGGGCATGGCCCGGATCGACACGGCGATCGACGCGGCCGAGGTGATCCTGATGCTGGCGCCCGAGACCAATGGCGAGGTCGCGGTCAAGGCGTGGGAGGCGCTCGCCAAGGCGACCGGTCGCGATCACAAGCATCTGGCCGAGGTGAAGGAAGACGAGAAGATCCGCTTCCGCGACATCGCTGCCCAGCCGAGGAAGATCATCTCCTCGCCCACCTGGTCGGGGATCGAGAGCGAGGAGGTCTGCTACAATGCCGGCTGGACCAATGTCCACGAACTCATCCCATGGCGCACGGTCTCGGGGCGGCAGCAGCTCTATCAGGACCATGAGTGGATGCGCGCCTTCGGCGAGGGCTTCGTCACCTGGCGTCCGCCGGTGGACCTGAAGACGGTGGGCGCGGCGGCGACAAAGTCGCTCGCCGAGGGCGAGCCGCATGTGGTGCTGAATTTCATTACCCCTCACCAGAAATGGGGCATCCACTCCACCTATACCGACAATCTTCTGATGCTGACCCTCAACCGCGGCGGACCGGTGGTCTGGATTTCCGAGGTTGACGCCAAGAAGGCAGGGCTCGTCGACAATGACTGGGTCGAGGTCTTCAACTCGAACGGCGTCATCGCCGCGCGCGCGGTGGTGAGCCAGCGCATGAAGGAAGGCTCGATGTTCATGTACCATGCCCAGGAGAAGATCGTGAACACGCCGGGCAGCCAGATCACCGGCAAGCGCGGCGGCATCCACAACTCGGTCACGCGCGTCGTGCCCAAGCCGACGCACATGATCGGCGGCTATGCCCAGCTCGCTTATGGCTTCAACTACTATGGAACGGTCGGCTCCAATCGCGACGAGTTCGTGATCGTGCGCAAGATGTCGAAGGTCGACTGGCTCGACCGCCCCGCAACCCAAATCACGGAGGCAGCGGAATGAAAGTGCGTGCTCAAATCGGTATGGTTCTCAACCTCGACAAATGCATCGGGTGCCATACCTGCTCCGTCACCTGCAAGAATGTCTGGACCAGCCGCGAAGGCGTCGAATACGCCTGGTTCAACAATGTCGAGACGAAGCCCGGCATCGGCTATCCGAAGGACTGGGAGAACCAGAAGCGCTGGAAAGGCGGCTGGACGCGGACGCGATCGGGCGCGTTGCAGCCGAAGCAAGGCGGCAAGTGGCGCATCCTGGCGAACATCTTCGCCAACCCGGATCTGCCCGAGATCGATGATTTCTATGAGCCCTTCGATTTCGACTACGACCATCTGAAATCCGCACCTGAAATGGAGGCGTTCCCGTCCGCGCGTCCGCGCTCGAAGATTTCGGGCGAACGGATGGAGAAGATCGAATGGGGGCCGAACTGGGAGGAGATCCTGGGCGGCGAATTCGCCAAGCGCTCGCAGGACTACAATTTCGAAGGCGTGCAGAAGGAGATCTACGGACAGTACGAAAATACGTTCATGATGTACCTGCCGCGGCTGTGCGAGCACTGTCTCAATCCGGCCTGCGTCGCCTCCTGCCCCTCGGGTGCCATCTACAAGCGCGAGGACGACGGCGTGGTCCTGATCGATCAGGAGAAATGCCGCGGCTGGCGCATGTGTGTCTCGGGCTGCCCCTACAAGAAGATCTATTACAACTGGTCGACCGGCAAATCCGAGAAATGCACATTGTGCTATCCGCGCCTGGAGAGCGGCCAGCCGACGGTCTGTTCGGAGACCTGCGTGGGCCGCATCCGCTATCTGGGCGTGATGCTCTATGACGCGGACCGCATCGCCGAGGCGGCGGGCGTCGAGAACGAGAAGGATCTTTATGACGCGCAGCTCGGTGTCTTCCTCGACCCGAACGATCCGGAAGTGATCGCGGCCGCGCGCGCCGAAGGCATCCCCGAGGACTGGATCAAGGGCGCCCGGAACTCGCCGATCTGGAAGATGGCGATGGAGTGGAAGATCGCCTTCCCGCTGCATCCCGAATATCGCACCCTGCCGATGGTCTGGTATGTCCCGCCGCTCTCGCCGATCCAGAATGCGCTCGAAGCCGGACGGATCGCCGCTGAGGACAACATGCCAGATGTCCACTCCTTGCGCATTCCGGTGCGCTATCTCGCCAACATGCTGACCGCCGGCGACGAGGCCCCTGTCGTCTCGGCGCTGGAGCGCATGCTCGCCATGCGCGCCTATATGCGCTCGAAGTCGGTCGACGGAGTTATAAATCTCGGCGTGGCCAAGCGCGTTGGCCTGACGCCGCAGCAGATCGACGAAATGTATCAGCTGCTCGCCATCGCCAATTACGAAGACCGCTTCGTCATCCCGACTACCCATCGCGAGCTGGTCGAGGACGCCTATGACCTAAAGGGCGGCTGCGGCTTCACCGACGGCAATGGCTGCTCGACCGGCCATTCGCGCGCCTCGCTCTTCGGCGGCAAGAAATTCCGCAGCCCTCAGGAGTTCATCGCATGAAAACCTTCAAGGCTCTTTCAGCGCTGCTGGCCTATCCGAGCGACGAGCTGCAGCAGGCGATCCCGGCGATCCGCAATATTCTCGCCGAAGGCGTGCTGCCGCCGTCCGCCGTGAGAAAACTGGAGCCGTTGCTCTCTTCGCTGGCGACAGGCGATCTCTATGACCTGCAGGAGCGCTACGTGCTCCTGTTCGACCGCTCGCGGACGCTGTCGCTGAACCTCTTCGAGCATATCCATGGCGAGAGCCGCGACCGCGGCGGCGCCATGGTCGATCTGCTCGAAACCTATCGCGCCGGCGGCTTCGAGCTTGCCGGCCCGGAATTGCCGGACCACTTGCCGGTGCTTCTCGAATTTGTCTCCACCCGCCCCCTCGACGAGGCCCGGGCGATGCTTGCCGACGCCGGCCATATCCTCGCCGCGCTGGCCGAGCGGCTGGCCCGCCGCGAAACGGTCTATGCCGCTGTTCTCGAGGCGCTGGCGGCGTTCGCCATGGCGGATGCGGCGGCCGAGGAAGCGCAGGCGCTGCTCTCGCAGCAGGACGACAATCCCGAAGACCTCGCCGCGCTCGATGCAGTCTGGGCGGAGGCGCAGGTCACCTTCGGTCCCGATCCGAATGCCGGTTGTCCGGTCAGCCGGGACATTCTCGCCCGCATGGGACCGGCGCCCGCGCCGGCCGCACAATGAACAGGGAACCGTGATGCACAATTTCCTCTTCGGTATCTATCCCTATATCGCCATCACCGTGATGGTGATCGCGAGCATCGCCCGCTATGAGCGCGACCCGTTCACCTGGAAGTCGAAGTCGAGCCAGCTTCTGCGCAAGAAGCAGTTCGTCGCCGGTTCGGTTCTCTTCCATGTGGGCGTGCTGATGATCTTCGCCGGACACCTTGTGGGACTTCTGACCCCGATCCAGATCTTCGACATGCTGAGCGTCGGCCATGCGACGAAGCAGCTCCTCGCCATCGTCGCCGGCGGCGTGGCCGGACTCATGGCGCTGGTGGGCGGCATGCTGCTCCTGCACCGGCGGCTGTTCGATCCGCGCATCCGCGCCAATTCGACGCTGGCCGATACCGGCATCATGGTGCTCCTGATGGCGCAATTGCTGCTGGGCCTTGCGACGATCGTCGTTTCGCTGGGCCATCTCGACGGCGAGGAAATGGTGAAGTTCATGAACTGGGCGCAGGGCATCATCTATCTGCGCGCCGGAGCGGCGGATCATATCGTGGATGTGCATTGGCTCTTCAAGGTGCATATCCTTCTCGGCCTCACCATCTTCCTGCTGTTCCCCTTCACCCGCCTCGTCCACATGTTCTCGGCCCCGGCCCGCTATCTGTGGCGGCCGGGCTACCAGATCGTGCGTTCGCGGCGCGGCGCCAAGCCGGCGGCGACGGGGCTCGTGCCATTGCCTCGGACAAGCCGAGAGCCGGCGGAGTGAAGCTCATGGAACTCCCTCTGAAACGTAGTCTGAACATTGCCCCGCACAACGTCGCCGGCGGAGTGAAGCGCACGGGTCTCCCGCCGAAACGGAACTCCCCGCCGCCGGAGCCCGTCATCGTCAACGGCGTCGTCATCTCCGCCGAGGCGATCGCCGCAGAGGCGCAGAATCATCCCGTGCCAAAAGGCCAGCCCGGATGGGCATGGGGAGCGGCGGCGCGTGCCCTGGCGCTGCGCGAGGTGCTGCTGCAGGAGGCGAAAGCATGCCAGATCCTCCCTCATCCGACAGAACTCCTCGAAGGGCAATGGGAGACCGAGGAAGAGGCGCTGATCCGCCAGCTTCTCGAAAGCGTCATTGCGCCGGCGCCTGTCGATGAGCTGAAGCTGCGCGCGATCTATGAGAATGCGCCAGATCGGTTTCGCGGCCCGTCGCTGTTCGAGGCGGCGCATATCCTCTTCTCAGCACCCCCCGGCGATGCGCCCGCCCGCGCCGCCGCGCGCGAGCGCGCCGGGAAGGTTCTGGCTGAGCTGCAAGGCGATCCGCGCCGCTTCGCCGCGCTGGCGTCTGAATACAGCGCCTGTCCGTCGCGGGCCAATGGCGGCCTTCTGGGGCAGCTCGCCTCGGGTGACACGGTGCCGGAATTCGAGGCGGCTCTTCTGGGCATGGAGGAAGGCGCCATCTCCCCGGAGCCGGTCGAGAGCCGCTACGGCTTCCATCTGATCCGGCTGGATGCGCGGGCGCGCGGCGCGGTCCTGCCTTTTGCGGCGGTGCTGCCGCATTTGCGCGAGGCGCAGGAGAAGGCGGCCTGGGTGCATGCCAGCCGCGCCTATGTCGAAGAGCTGGCGGCCCGGGCCTGCGTGACCGGCATTAACCTGGCTGAAACGCCCTGGACCGAAGTGAGGATATCCGCATGAGCGCATCTTTGGCTATGTCCACCCCCTTTTATTGCGGCTGCGAAACCGAGCCGGAATCCGATGGGTTGATTTCCGTAGATGCCGCTCTCCGCCGAGGCCTGTCCCTTGCCCGGCCGGTGCAGGAGGTGGAGTGCCTGCCGCTCGACCAGGCGCATGGACGGGTGCTGGCGAAAGCAGTGCGGTCCGGCGTGGTGCTTCCACATTTCGACAACTCGGCCATGGACGGCTATGCGATCCGGCTTGCCGATCTTGCGGGCGAAGGGCCCTGGCGTCTGCCTGTCGCCGGCCGTGTGGCGGCGGGCGATACAGGTGACGAGCCGCTGCCACGGGGCGCGGCCCTGCGCATCTTCACTGGCGCGCCAATCCCGCCCGGCTGCGACGCCGTGGTCATGCAGGAAATGACGCAGCTGCAGGGGCGCGTCGTCCAGATAGACCGGCGTCCCGAGCCTGGCGAGAATATCAGGCGCGCCGGTGAGGATCTCATCGCAGGTACAGAGCTGCTATCGGCGGGACGCCGCATAGGGCCGCGCGCGGCAATGCTGCTTGCCTCGGCGGGATGCGGCGAGGTCGTCGTCAGGCGTCGCATCAAAGTGGCATTCTTCAGCACCGGATCCGAACTGCGGTCTCCCGGCAGACCGTTGGCCCGCGGACAGATCTGGAACGCCAATCGCTATCATCTCGCGGGCTCCCTCGCCCTTCCCTGGGTCGAACAGCGCGATTTGGGCAATGTCCCGGACGAGCCCAATTTTCTGTTGCAGGCGCTGAAACAGGCGGCGCGCGATGCCGATATCGTCGTCACCACCGGCGGCGTATCTGTTGGTGACGAGGATCATATGCCGGCAATGCTGCATGCCGCGGGTGGTAGGGCGCATGCCATGAAGGTGGCGATAAAGCCCGGCAAACCGCTAGTTATTGGCTGTATCGGCGGCGCGATCTATCTCGGCCTTCCCGGCAATCCAGTGTCGGCCTTCGTGACATGGCGCGTGATCGGCGCGCGCATCGCGGAAGCGCTGGCGGGGATCAGCGACGCAGCACCGCGCCGTATCATCGTGCGGGCGGGCTTTGAGCGTTCCCGCCGTCCCGGGCGCTGCGAATTCCTGCCCGCCCGCCTCAGCGACTATGACGGCCGCGGGACGCGAGCGGCGAATATCGCATCCGCTGCGGTATCGCACCGGGTGGCCCTGCTGGCAGGGGCCGACGGCCTGCTGCTGATCCCGGCCGAGATGGAACGGATTTCGCGCGGCGACATGTTGGAGTTCCTGCCATTCTGGGATGAGTGACGGGATGAGCGGTGCAACGGCGTTGCCCGCGGGCAAGGTGATTGGAGCAAAGGGAAAGTCACGATGAAGCTGGGATATGTCATGCTGCCGGGCCGCGGCCGGGTCGATTTTCTGCTCGCTGACGTGGTGGAACGGCTTGAAGCGCACGGTGTCGCGCTGGCCGGGACAGTACAAACGAATGCCCACCGGGATGACCGCCTGCTCTGCGACATGGACTTGCGCCTGCTGCCCGATGGACCGGTGATGCGCATCAGCGTCGATCGCGGCCCTGAAGCGCGCGGCTGCCGGCTGGATGCCGGCGTGCTGGAGCAATCGGCGCTATGGGTTTCGGACACGCTGGCAAGGTCCGAGCTCCTGGTCGTCAACAAGTTCGGCAAGCAGGAGGCCGAGGGCAAGGGGCTGAGCGGAGTGATCGCCGATGCGCTCGAGCGGGGCCTGCCGGTGCTGGTGGGTGTCAATGGGCTGAACCTGCCGGCTTTCCTCGCCTTTGCAGACGGAATGGCCGTGAAACTGGCGCCGGATGCCGCTTCCATTGCCGACTGGTGCCTTCGTGCTCGGCATGACCAGGCCGCATAGACCAGAACAAGGCCGCCCGGCATTGCGTGTCGCAACAGCGTCGCCTGCCGATGCTTCAAAGCCCATGCGCTCCGCGCGTCGACCTTGATCGAGATCAAGGCGCCAGGACCGGAAACACCGCAAATTATGCTTATGGAAGACCGACGCGACATCAAGCGCGATCTGAAGCACGCACGCGATCCCGACGGCGATCCGCTCTCGGCCTATCTGGTCGACAAATATGACGGGCGCGTGCCGCGTTTCACAAGCTATCCCACTGCGGTCAGCTTCCGCCCCGATATCGGTGCGGATCGCTATGAGAGCTGGCTTGCCGCACTTGCCGTGGATCAGCCTCTGTCGCTCTATATCCACATCCCCTTCTGCCATAGTCTGTGCTGGTATTGCGGCTGCCACACTGGCGTCGCGCGCGGTCGCAAGCCGATTGCCGCTTACCTGCAAACCCTCATGCAGGAGATCAGGCTCGTCAGCGCGGCCATTCCGCACCGCCCGCGACTTGCCGCGCTGCATCTCGGTGGCGGCTCGCCCAACATGCTCTCGCCATCCGATCTGGCTTCGCTCTTCACATGCCTTCGCGACAATTTCGCTTTCGACCAGGAGGCGACGATTGCCGCCGAGCTCGACCCCCGCGCTCTGAATTCCGAATGGATCAAGACCGCCGCGGATCTCGGCCTGAATCGCGCGAGCCTCGGCGTCCAGGATACCGACCCTGACGTGCAGGCGGCCATCAACCGTATTCAATCGCTCGACATGGTCGAATCCTCGATCGATACATTACGCCGCGAAGGTGTCAGCTCGATCAATCTCGACCTCGTCTATGGCTTGCCCCGCCAGACAGTTCATGGACTGACGAGAACGATCGAACAGATCGTCGATCTCGCACCCGACCGCATAGCGCTTTTTGGCTACGCTCATGTTCCGTGGATGATGCCGAGGCAGAATCTCATCAAGGATGAAGACCTTCCGGATGCGCGGCAGCGTTACCGGCAACAGCTCGTGGCCGCCGACAAGCTGGAGGAAGCAGGTTACGTCCATATTGGGCTCGATCATTTCACTCTGCCCACCGACGACCTTGCCATTATGGCGGATAACGGCCTGCTCAGACGGAATTTCCAAGGCTATACGAGCGATCAGGCGGCGACCGTGATCGGTCTTGGCGCCTCCTCGATCGGTAGCTTCGACCAGGGTTTTGTCCAGAATACGCCGAATACCGGCAAATGGCGCGACGCCATCGGCAAAGGGCAGTTCGCAACCTGTCGCGGCGTGGTGCTTACCGACGAAGACCGGTTTCGGGCGGACATCATTCAAAACCTCATGTGCAATCTCGAGGTTGATTTCACACCACTCCTGTACAAATGGGACATGTCGGCCGCCCTCCTGATGCCGGCACTCGTCAGACTTCGCGGATTGGAGAGTGACGGACTTGTGCGCCGAAAGGGCTCAGCCCTGGCGGTGACGCGGTTGGGTCGTCCCTTTCTTCGGACGATCTGCGCAAGCTTCGATCAATACATCGTCAACAGCGACTCCGATCCCCGCCATGCACGAGCGGTTTGAGAGCAAGGGACCATTTGACATGACTGCCAGTCGCCAAAGCGTAACACAGACTTCTTTGATCCAAAGCAAACCAGCCTCCGGAAAACGGAGCTAGGATATCGCCTGACATGCAGGAGACCTCAGCGATGAGCCACCTAACATCCGGATCGACGACGGCTGTCTATTCCTTGGGAGAACTGGTGGCCACAGCCGTTAAAATGGAAAAGGAGTCCGCTATTCGTTATGCCGACCTGGCCGGAAAAATGCGGGGGGCTGGTCGCCAGGATGTGGCCGAAGTCTTTGAAGGTCTGGCCAAGGAAGAAAGTGGTCATGCGGAAACGGTCATGGAGCGGTTCCAGCAAGCCGCACTTCCCTTGCAAATTCCACCAGCCGCGGAAGCTCTCTGCACCGACAATGCATTGGATAGCGAGGAAGCACCAGCCCTCTCGGCGGAACTGCGCGACGCCTATAGTTCCTTCGCGATTGCGATCAGAAATGAAGAGCGCGCCTTCGCCTTTTGGTCTGATGTTGCAGCCAACACCAAACTGCCGCTGGTTCGAGTAGTTGCCGAACAGATGGCCCAAGACGACCTGGAGCACGCCAAAACCTTGCGGCGCGAACGCACGCGCACCTTTTCCCAGGATTGGGACCACAGGGTCGCGGTCCAGGAACTGCATGATCTGTCTGCCCTTGAGCTGGAAGTCTGCAAGGGTCTCGAGGAGCGAGCCGAGATGGACGAGGCGCGCAAGGAATACCGTGACCTGGCTCTAGAGGCGCGCGTGCTTTCTCTCGATCTGGCGTCGGATCCGTTGCAAGAACTCGCCCCGATCGGTCCGCCGCCGCCGCGGCGGCTGGTCGCGCTCTGCGAGTGGCTCGCGGACTACTATGTCGAGGCGGGTGAGAACTTGCCGACATGCTCGGCGCGCGAGCGCGCCCAGGCCCTGGCAAGCATCGCGATCAGGCGGCTCGCGATCGTACGGCTAGCGCTCGCGTCCTGAAGAGGCGCAGCACGCCCAAGCATCTATCAAGGCGATGATGGAGTATTTACCCCCATGGCGTCGACCGAGAAATTCCATTCAGACGCCTGGCTGCACGGGAGCCCGCTTGACCTGATCGAGCGGCAGCATTTCCTGCAAGCGCAGCTTTGCGATTCATTGGAGCGGATTGCCGGCGATCTCCCGGACAATGTCGACCGTCGGCTGTGCGAGAAGGTCATCGCATCGCTTAAGTTTGAGATGCCCCTGCACCACCGCGACGAGGAGCTTGGTCTGTTCCCGCTGATCGAGAAGCGTGCTTTGCCGGCCGACAACATCCACGACATCCTGGCGCGCGTGGCCCTCGAGCATGCCACTGACGAGAGTTTTTCCGCCGAGCTGTCCGAGAGCTTCGGGCTGCTGAGCGAAGGGAGGAGATTGACCAATCCGGAAATGGTCGGCCATATGCTCCGCAGCTTCTTCGAGAGCTATCGGCGGCATATCGCCTGGGAGAACGCGATCGTCATCCCGCTGGCCCGAAAGCGCCTGACGACATCGGACTTGATCGAGCTCGCCAAGGTAATGGCCGGCCATCGCGTGTAACCCGGTGGTATCTGGACGCAAAGGATGATCGACCGATGCACAGTCGGCCAAATTGAATTGAGTGAAGAGCGTCGAACCATCGTGCCTCAAGCTGACCGGTGAGCGCCCGCGTATGCACACACTGTCATTCCTTTTGGCTGGTGAGCTCACGCAGCGCCGCCCAGTAGCGCGCGACGGAATCATCTGGTCGATCCTCGTGCAGAGGTGGCCACTCCTGCACCACCCCTTCCATCCGCAGCTGGCGCAGAAATTCACGGCGATCCGCTCGAGTATAGAGGGTCCCGATTGAGAATAGCCAGCGTATCGGATTGGCAAAACGCCACCGCGACGTCTCGCTCTGATGGCGCGACAGCCACGTCACGAGAATATCCCGCAGTCTCGGGCGTTCGGGAAGATCGTGGACAAAGGTAGGCTTTCCAGTCGCGACGGCATCGGCGATCATCGACACGCTGTCGCATGTGACGATGAACTGGTCGGCCACGTGCAGTATCGTCTTATATGGATTCTGAATGCGAGCCTGGTCGGACCATTTGTAAAAGAAGCAGGGTATGTCCGCGACGTCAGCAAACAGCGCCGCCTCGACGGCCTTCCCCGTTCGCGGACTTGTCGTAATCAAAAGCGAGCCGCCTGACCGGCGAACGAGCTGAAGCACGCGGCGCGCAAGGTCCCGGGCATCGGCAGCACTGAACAGATGGGGCGGACTGCGGCCGCCGACCAGAACGGCGGTGCGCGGCTTCGGCAACGTCTCAAGCCGCCCGAGGATATCGCCGTCCGATTGCGCCGGACCAATCTGATGCGCGTCGGTCAAAGGCAACGGCAACCGGATGATATTCTCCGTTCCCTGAAGCAGGAACTGGGGCGACGTCACGACAAGGGAGAAATGCCGCAGGCTACCTGCCGGGCGTCCAATGTGGATGAGCTTGGTCCGATGCCCGGAGCGCTTCCTTATCCAGAGCGCAATTGGGGTGAGTGATGCCGCGGCTGTAACGACAATGGCCGGCCACGGGCCGGCAAGACGGTCCGACTGGCTGCGATCCAGGAGCAGAGGCGCCAATGCCTCTATACCCAGCCTTGCCTTGCTCCTGAGGGAGATTCGCTTGATCTCCGTGGGCCATCCCAAATGGCTGGCCAGAATTTGCATTTGCTTCAGGTCGCCAAGACGCCCGTTCGTCAGAATCCAGATCCGACGCTCGATTACTTGCTCAATTTGACCAGCCATGCCGACACCGTTTCACGAGCCAGAAAGCTCTGCGGGCCAGCGTTGGCTCGGACAAATCATGCAGGCGACAGCTCGAATTCGGCACCGCATTTTCCCTCGAGAAATCCGTTCGAGAAGGCTGCGTGGGGCAGGACCGCTCCCAGCTCAAGGCCGGCGGCTTTTCCGTCCAGCTTTCGATCGAGCACGCGCCGGAAAATATCGGCCACGGCAATCATGTCGCAACTGTGCGGAGACAAGCGGAACGATGTCACACCCGCCTCCCGCAGGCGCGCGATATCGCCGAGCAGATTGCCATGCGTGAAGGACAGTGTCTGCACTCCGTTTATTGCGAGGAAGTTCTCGCCATCGAGCGTCTCGACCTTCAACCCATCCCGATCCCCGCCACAGACAAATTGGCAGTTGTCCTTGGCGAGACCATGCACACGGGCGTGATAGCAGCGCCCCGAAATGGCCAGCGGGATACGGCCGAAGGCCCACACTTCCGCTTCCATGCGGCCGGCCGCTGCGGCCTGGGCGAGCAAGGATATGGAAGCCAAGGGCAATTCGGGCGGCAGGCAAACATGGCCGGCCCCCTTCTCGGCAAGAAAGCCAAGCGTGCCCTCATTGTACACATTGACCAGCGGCCCGACCGAGAAGGCGCGGCCCGGCGCCAGATGAGCGAGCATGGTGAGATCATTGATCTCGACTTCGACGCCACTGGCGACAAGGTCGGCGCACATCTCTCGTTCACGCTTGAGCGTGACCAGAGCAAGCGATGACAGCACAACCTTCTTCCCGGCACGCTCCAGCCGTTCGATTGCCTGGGGAATCCGATCGATGTAGAAAGGCAGCCGTTTCGAGCAGACGACCTCGCCCAGGCACACACGGTCGACAGGCGCCTCATCGGCTATGCGTGCATAGAAGTCGCTCCACGCGTCGGCCGTCCAGTTGAAGAGCAGCGGCCCGAGGGTGAGGGTGGGTCGGTGTGTCATGTCCCTGCTCCGCCTATCGCCAGGTCTTCCGGTAGGCGCCAGCCGTGGTCGATTGTCCCTCGCTCAGCCGGGTAAGCTCGGCAACAGAAAAGGGCAGACCCTGCATATGCGCGTCGACGGCACGTCTGAAGCAGGTGACCACGTCGCGGATATAGGAGCGGCTGCGTTGACGGCCTTCGATCTTGAAGGCCGTGACACCGGCGGCAACGAGCTGCGGCAGGAGCGCCGCGGCATCGAGGCTCACCGGATCCTCGAACACATGGCCGCGATAGTCATGCGCAACGAAACAGCCTTTGCACAGCGTCGGATACGGCGCGGGTTCGCTCCTGGAAACGCGGTCGATCGTGAATTTCCCGAGATAGGAAGTGAGATCATTGCCGCGCTCATGATAACGCACGTGGCTTGCCGGCGAGCAGACGCCCTGCATGTTGGGTGACTTTCCCGTCGCATAGGAGGAGAGCGAGCAGCGCCCTTCCGCCATCACGCACAGGCCGCCGAAGACGAAGACCTCCGACTCGCAGGGGATCTCCGCGTTGATCGCGGCGATCTCCGTAACACTCAGGACCCGCGGAAGCACCACGCGCTTGACGCCGAAGGCGTTCACATAGAAGCGGACGGCATCGGCGTTCGCCGCTGCCGCCTGAACTGAAAGATGCCGCCTGAGTGCCGGATGCCGATCGGTCGTATAGGCGAGCAATCCGAGATCGGCCAAAATCACGGCATCGGCCCCAAGCTGTCCCGCATCGTCGATCGCGCGATGCCAAAGTTCGAGCGCGCCGGCGCGTGGAAAAGTGTTGATCGCGACGAAGATCCGGGCGCCGCGGGCATGAGCATATTGAACCGCTTCCGCCATCTCCCGTCGCGAGAAATTGAGCCCTGGAAAGTTGCGCGCATTGGTCTCGTCGTTGAAGCCGCAATAGACGCAGTCGGCGCCGGCATCGATCGCCACACGCAAGGCCGCAGGCGTCCCTGCCGGACAAACGAGCTCGATCTTCTCCCGGATCGTCATCTCAACGGCCGTCGCAGCGCATGAGGTTGAAGCCCGTGAAGCGGGACACCACCGGCAGGACGCCGTGGGCAATTCTGGCGATGGCCGGGCCAGGCGGCCCGCATGCCGCGGCAATCTCGGTCGAGAGGTCGATTTCGGCATCATCGAGGGCGTTGCGTAGTGCGAGCACCGCTTCCGTGTCGCCTTCGATCAGGATATCCCGGGAGAAGAACATGGCATCACCATCATAGGCCCCATGAATCATGCCGATAAGCGCCGCCAGTGGCCCCGCGATGCGGGCATCCCAGACAGCCGCCGCCTCGCGGCGGCACGGCTCGACGATCGGGCGACCCGGGCGCGGAGCGAGGCGAAAGACGAAGGGGAGATCCGTCGGGTCGATGAGGAAGGTCTTCCCGGCGTGAACCCCAAGCCGAGGGAACATCCCGGGATGGCGATCCCACATGTGGTCCGCCGTTTTCTGCAGCATGATACGTAGAGGCGGAAGCGGCAGAGAGCCCAGAAGCAGCCGCAACGGAACGGGAATGGTGGGGATGGGTGCAGCCTCGAGCATGGCGATAAGATACCCAGGAAAAACACTCCTTCTTTGATCCAGCGCAAGGCGCTCGGAAATTCCCTCAAGCATGGAGGAAGAAAGGAAGGTGTATTGGGTCCGTGCGCGATTTGCCGCCATTTCATAGCTTGCGGGAATTTCTCGGATTTCTTGCAGCGCAAGGCGATCTCAGGCGTATCGGCGAACCCGTCTCGCTGGTCCATGAGATCACGGAAATTCACCGCCGGGTCCTGAATTCCGGCGGCCCGGTGCTGCAGTTCGACCGCGCATTGCAGGCTTGCGGCAGTGCGGCAACCATGCCTGTGGTTGTCAATCTGTTCGGCACGGTGTCGCGCGTCGCAGCCGGACTCGGCGTCAGGCCGGGCCGTCTCGGTGACCTCGGCGAAGCGCTGGCGGCGCTGCGCGCACCACGTCCGCCGACAGGCGTCCGGGATATGCTCAGGCGCTGGCCCTCGCTGCGGGCGGTTCTCAACACCCGAGCACAAGAAATCGTGCGCGCGCCGGCTCAGACAGCGGTCCTCCGCGACAGGGATATCGATCTTGGCGGGCTGCCTATCCAGACCTGCTGGCCCGGCGAGCCGGCGCCGCTCATCACCTGGCCGCTCGTCATCACGCGCCCCCCGGATGCGGAGCCGAACGACGTCGCCTCCCTCAATGTCGGTGTCTATCGCATGCAAGTGATGGACCGCGATCGGCTGATCGTGCGCTGGCTCAGCCACCGCGGCGGCGCGGCGCATCATCGCGCATGGGCCGCATCGGGCAAGGACATGCCGATTGCCGTTGCCATCGGCGCCGATCCGGCCACCATGCTCGCGGCGGTGCTGCCCCTGCCCGAGACACTGTCGGAGATGAATTTCGCTGGCCTCCTCCGCGGCGAACGGCCCCGCGTCGCGCCGGCCGTGAGCGTTCCGCTCCTTGTCCCAGCAGATGCCGAGATCATCATCGAGGGCTGGGTCTCCCCGTATGAGACGGCTCCGGAAGGCCCCTATGGCGATCACACCGGTTACTACAACGCGGTCGAAAAATTCCCGGTGATGCGTGTCACCGCGATCACCCGAAGGCCCGATCCGCTCTACGTTTCGACCTTCACCGGACGACCGCCGGACGAACCGTCGATCATCGGCGAGGCGCTGAACGATCTCGCCCTTCCCTTGATCCGGGCACAGCTGCCGGAAATCGTCGATCTCCATCTGCCGCCTGCCGCCTGCTCCTACCGCCTGTGCATCGTCGCCATCCGCAAGCGCTATCCGGGGCAAGCCCGACGCGTGATGATGGGGCTCTGGGGAATGCTGCCGCAGTTCAGTTACACCAAGGCGATCATCGTCGTCGATTCCGACATCGATATCCGCAGCGGGGCTGATCTGCTTTGGGCGCTGTCGACACGCGCGGACCCTGCCCGCGATCTCATGGTCGTCGAACACACGCCGATCGATTATCTCGATTTTGCCTCGCCGCAGCCGGGCCTCGGCGGCAAGCTCGGCATCGATGCGACGACAAAGATCGGCGCTGAAACATCACGCGAATGGGGCAAGCCGCTGGCGATGTCGGCCGACGTCATCGATCGCGTCGATGCCATATGGCCGCAGCTCGGCCTCTCCCGGTGAAAGGAAGCATAGCACCATGCGGGTTGTAGTCGGCATCAGCGGCGCATCGGGCGCAGCACTTGGCCTGCGGGTTCTTGAAGTGCTGACGGAAATCGGCGCCGAAACGGATCTCGTCATATCCACAGCGGCCGAGCGCACCATCGCCGCGGAGCTTGGCACAAGCGGGCTGGGCAGGATTTCTGCGCTCGCCACGCGCCGTCATGATATCCACAACATCGGCGCGCCGATCGCCTCGGGCTCGGTTCGCACAGCGGGGATGATCGTTGCCCCGTGTTCTGTTCGCACGCTTGCGGCAATCGCCCATTCGCTTTCCGACAACCTGCTCGTCCGGGTCGCCGACGTGCATTTGAAGGAGCGCCGCCCGGTGCTGCTCATGGTCCGCGAGACGCCGCTTCACATAGGCCATTTGCGGGCCATGATGGCGGCAACTGAAATGGGGGTCATCATCATGCCGCCCGCTCCAGCTTTTTACCTCAAGCCCGACAGCATTAATGCCGCGGTGGATCAGCTCGCTCGGCGCGCCATCGATCTGCTAAATCTGGCGCCATTAACCGCCGTTGCCTGGCAGGATTGAAATGGCACTTAACGCCCGTGGGAGCTGTCGGCCGATGCCGCCTCTCTGATGGCGTGGGCCGCCTCTGCTGCCGCAAGGCAAATTTCATCGAACCTATCATTCTGCCAAGCCTCTGAAATATCTGGCTGATTTTGGCCAACCTCCACTCTCAGAATGTGTTTTCGACTCGGGGGCATGTTCTCTTGCCTAGGGGAGGAACATCGAACCACAGGTTCACAAGTCGATGCGACTTCACCCAGCTGATATCGCTCAGCTTCGACATGGAGCTAACGATGTTCGAAGCCGCGGAAATCGATGTCGTCCTCGAGCTAGATCTGCCTGAGGCCAACGTTACCGACGATGAGGATGCCATTCCGGACGTTTCGGAGACAGCGATCTCTCAGACCCGAGCTTAGACAAAGCTGCTCGAAAAAAGGCGCGCGAGATGCTCGCTGACACTAATAGGCCTTTAGAGCAAAGCTCTGAGAAGGATATGACTCCAGATGTGTCACCAGCATGGGAGCATACCGATGGATAATGCGCACAAGCGTTGGGACACTGGTGACCGCTAGAGCTTGTCTTCCCAAGCGCAGTGGCCCTTGTGTTTTCACTAGGCTCGGTAAGATTAATTGGACTTATCTGCCAACATGAAACGAGTGCCAGTCAGCATCTTCTGATGCACCGCCTTACTGCGGGTCTGGCAGAGGCACTCTTCCCGGCGCGATAACCACGCCGGGTACAACGCGAGTTCGGGCCGCGCCTGCAAAAAAGACGCGGTTTGTGGAGTATGGATAGCAATCATGGGCGAGCTTAGTGACTTCTGCGGCTGTCATGAGTCCGGCGGCGAAAGATAGGAACGGCAGCGCCGCATCGATCTGCTCCTCGCCAAGGTCCGCGAGGTTCGGCCCGCGGGCACCGAGCGGCGCGGGCGCTTCCCGCCAATCCAGCGCGTTGCAGATGAACGACAGCGAGGATGGATCGAGCCGAAACTGGAAAAGCCGCCACACCACCAGAATGGCCGACAGCCCGGAGCCGAACGGATTCTGCCCAGACGCCGTATGCAGCGGTGATGGCGCGGATCCGTAGTAGCAATCCCATCCCGCGCCGTGAGCGACGAGGCCTGAACCATTCGGGCCGAGATACAGCGCCGCATCCGACACCTCCGGATCGCGCTGCGTGAAGTCTCCGCTCGGATCGGCGGCGAACATCTGGCGCAAGACCAGTTCGGTAAGTCTTTCGCCGGCCCACGGCAGCGGCGGTGCGACCGCAACATCGGACAGCGCAACCACGACTGACGATGTCATCCGGCTCAGCTTACACGCCACGAGGGGGGCGGCGACCTGGCCTTCATACGTGCCGAGATATGCGGTGTCGCCCGTAACGACGACCCACCGCGCCGGATCTAGGTTACGATCGCTGCGCGATACTCGATGCCGTCATACAGGCGGCCAAGCACCCATGCCGTATCTCTCACGTCATTGGCAGGTTTTAGCTTTCGACCCAAATGGCCCTGTTGATACGATATAGGCTACTGGGGCGCCCTGGTGTGGCTGAAGGCGTCAAGGGATGCGATTTCATCTACACTCACGTCTGGTTATCCATGGGCGAGCCGAAAGAGCTATAGGAGAAACGCATAGAGCTGCTTTCGTCCTATCGAGGGACCCCGCAAGTCATGTATCAGAGCGGCAAGCCGCACACCAAATTCATGCATTGCCTGCCGGCGTTCCACAATGCACAAACCACAGTGGGCGCAGAGATCGCATCCGAGTTCGGCATTGACGAAATGGAAGTGAGCGACGCGGTATTTGAATCCAAGGCGTCCGTCGTCTTTGATCAAGCCGAGAACCGCATGCATACAATCAAGACGCTTCTGGTCGCCACGATTGATGGCTGGCCGCCATGCGGCTCGTTATTGCCCTCGGCGGAAATGCTCTCTTGAGACGCGGCGAGCCCATGTCTGCGGAAGTCCAGCGCCGCAGCATCAGGACGGCTGCGGCTGCCCTGGCGCCCGTCGTCGAGCAGTACAGCGTGATCATCACGCACGGCAATGGGCCGCAGGTCGGACTGCTCGCCCTTCAGGCCGCCGCTCTGAAGACGGTTCCAGCCTACCCTCTCGATATATTGGGGGCGGAAACCGAAGGCATTATCGGCTACCTCCTGGAGCAGGAGTTTGTCAACGCACTCGCACCAGGAATGTTAGTGGCAACGTTGCTGACCCAGATCGAGGTTGACCCAGGCGATCAGGCATTCCAGAACCCGACGAAACCGATCGGTCCCGACTATTCGCAAGAAGAAGCAGAGGCTATTGGTCGTCATCACCGATGGACGATGGCAAGGGATGGCGATAAGTTCCGTCGGGTGGTACCGTCACCGGCCCCCCTTTGCCCTCCTTGAACGCAGGACGATCGAGATCCTGCTGGCGTCAAGGGTGACCGTCATTTGCGCAGGCGGCGGCATACTCGTCGTCAAAACCCCAGGCGGTGGCCTTGGCGGCGTCGAGGCCGTGATCGACAAGGACTGAGCCTCCGAACTCACCGCGCGGCTCCTGGGCGCCGATGGGTTGATCATGCTGACGGATATCCAGGCCGTCGAGTTCGATCATGGCTCGCCCAGGGCCAGGCCGATCAGGACAGCAAATCCCGTTTCTCTGAAATCACATTACTTCGACGCCGGCTCAATGGGCCCCAAGGTCGGCGCCGGCTGTGAATTTGCCGCCAGAACTCGCGGTTTTGCAGCGATCGGCGCGCTTTCGGAGTTGCAGCAAATCCTGGTGGGAGAAGCCGGCACGCATATTTCGTCGGCTCACATTGGCATGACCCTCACCTCGGTCGCCGGTTGAGAGCTGGCGTGGAGCTGAACGTCATTTGATCAGAATCAATGACGATTGGCCGGCTGGCCGCCAAATTTCACAAAACCTAAAGAGCGAGGCTCAGCATGAAGGACACCAAGCTGAAACAGGATGTCATCGACGAGCTCAATTTCGAGCCGAGCGTTGATGCCGCTGATATTGGGGGTCGCGGTCGAGGACGGCATAGTGACGCTCGCCGGCCATGTGCCAACCTACGCGCAGAAAGATGTGGCCGAACAGGCCGCATCCCGCGGCAGAGGCGTCAAGGGCATCGCTCAGAGGAGCGTAGTCCGTCCCGCCGAAACGGGACAAACTGCCGACGACCAGATCGCGGCGACGAGTTCGACGCCTGGGAGCGCTTCGATCTGCTTGCGGTAGTCGATTGTCAGGTGAAGTGTCCGGCTTCCAAGAATATCGATGCGGCCCGTCTCACCTCCTCAATTGCCGTCTGAATGCGTTTCATGTCAGTTTGGTTGCCTATCAAGGGTGTGTGGATGAGCGATGCCCAGCCAGAACAGCTGAAGCGAATATTATCACTGCCGCTTGTGCTTCTCTACGGGCTTGGGATCACGATCGGGGCGGGTATCTATGTGCTGGTGGGCGAAACCGCGGCTCGAGCTGGCATGCTCGCGCCATTTTCTTTCATACTGGCTGCCATTGTCATGTTGTTTCCGGCGCTGTGTTTTGCTGAACTTTCCGGACGCTTTCCTTTCGCCTCGGGCGCGGCACAATACGTCGAAGAGAGCTTCCGCAAACGAGCGCTGTGGCTTGCGATCGGCCTTCT
>NNBT01001787.1_pt1 | contig 29181 bp, 33 predicted proteins | sample 1173831 | NCBI WGS metagenome assembly NNBT01 (sample SAMN07173936, study PRJNA388173) | plant metagenome | isolation source: symbiotic tissue sample KVJ10 | place: Norway: Troms, Kvaloya island | reverse complement strand
CAACAACACCATCGTCAACCACGGCGTGATCCAGTCCTTCGCTGACGGGCTCAATATCGATGGCACTGGCGGCAATAGCGTCACCAACACCGGACTGATCCAGACGACGAACTCGGATGGCATCAACGCCAACGGGTCCGGCAACGTGATCAACACTTCAGGAACAATCGATGGTGGCCAGGACGGCATCGATATCGACGGCGCGGGGGTGGGTACCTTCAATACGGTGATCAACACAGGCACGATATTCGGGCGCGCTCAGGAAGCCATCGATACTGCGGCCTCGAACGATGTCGTGATAAACAACGGCTTCCTCCAGGGGATCGGCACGGTCGTCTTTCTTGATGCCGGCAACGACTTTTTTGATGGCCGACTTGGAACGCAGGTCGGAATCGTTGACGGGGGCAGCGGCGCCGATGTGCTCTATGGCGGCATCGGCGTCGACAACCTCGTTGGCGGTGATGGTGACGACAGTCTGCTTGGCGGAGCAGGGGCGGATGTTCTCGATGGTGGCGCCAATTTTGACTTGGCCCGCTACGACTTCGCGGCTGCTGCTGTCACGGTCAGCTTGGCCAACCAGAATCTCAACACCGGCGAGGCGGCCGGCGATACGTTTGCCAACATCGAGGGCCTCGTCGGCTCTGCTTTCTCTGATGCGCTGATCGGCAACGCACTTGCCAACTCGTTCTTCGGCCAGGATGGCAACGACGCGATTGCGGGTGGTGCCGGCGCCGACACGCTGTTCGGCGGATCCGGCGACGATTTCCTGTTCGGCGAGGCTGATGGCGACCTCATCCTCGGTGGCACCGGAGCAGACATCATCCGCGGCGGCCTGGGTGGCGATCTCTACGTCTACAACGCCGGCGACGGTGGCGACCTGATCCAGAACTTCAACGAAGGCGGCGTCCGCGACGGCTTTGACTTGCGGCCGCTGTTCGACACGATCGGCTTCGCCGGCAACAACCCCCGCGCCGCTGGCCTTCTCAGCGTTCTGCAGAATGGGGCCGACACTGACGTCTATGTGGCCGGCAGCTTCATGTTCCGCATTCAGGGCGTCGCGGCAGCCGCTATCGACGACACCTACTTCATCTTCCAGTGATGGGGCGCGGCGCGCTCCCGAGTTTCCATATCCACCCCGCGGATCGAAAACCCACCGCCCCTGCTGCAGGTGGTGGGTCGAGCTTCTGCTAACGACCCTTCTTAGACGTCAGCGGCGCTCGCCCAACCAGGCCTTCAACAGCGATAGATCGCCTTCGGTAAGACTGTGGTTTGTAAGGAGGCTGCGATGAGTAACCGCGGCGCCCAACCGGTGCAGTTGCGACGCCATCTCGATGCCGTCTCCGGGCGCCCTGCGAGCGTCGTTGAGTGCGTCAATCAGGAGCACCGGCATTGCCAGCAGCTTCGTCTCAGGTAGCGTCGCAAAAGGCGAAAGCGGTCGCAACAGAGCGGCGCCTTGAAACAATCCTGGGAACAGCATGAGCAGCGCCGCAGCCATGATCGCGCCATTTGAGAACCCCACAACGATCGGCTTTCTCTCAAAATGAGGCGCAACGTTGTCAGTGACGAAGGCAGCAAGAGCCGGAGCTTCAGCTCTAAGGCTGTCTTCGTTGATGCTCCGGTCAGGAAATCGCTTGAAGAACGCGTATCCGCCCTCCCACGTCACGGCGCCGCGAACGGAGAATGCAGCGGCACCCGGAGCTGAAGCGGCAGCGACAGCCAACATGTCTATCTCGGTGCCGCCGGAGCCATGAAGCAGGATAAGAGGCGGCAAAGAGCGGTCGCTGGGCAAGACGGTACGGAATTGCATGTATTCAAAGAACCAATGGACCTGACAACTGCATGTCGGCGACCCATAGCCGACGTGCTTCGCTGCGGCCATCGCCCGCGATACGGGCGATGGGGTCTCAGGCCCGGCCTAAGCGCCTCTCGGGCCGTACATGATGATACCGCTTCCGATCAGACAGAGCGCGGCGCCTACCATATCCCATCGATCGGGCCGGTGCCCCTCAAATCCCCATAGCCAGCAGATCGCCGCCACAATGTAGATGCCGCCATACGCGGCATAGGAGCGGCCGGCCGCTTCGCTCTCCGCGAGGGTCAGCAGATAGGCGAAGATCGCGAGCGCAACCACGCCTGGCACCAGCCACAGGGCTGACCGATCGAGACGCAACCAAGCCCAGAAAGCAAAGCATCCGGCGATCTCGGCGACGGCGGCGCCTAAGAAGGCAAGATACGTTTGCATGGAGTTCTCCAATTGCGAGGGCGACAGGCCCGACAATTTACAGGGCCACGCCGCGTTCTCGCTGTCCACTTCCGCGCCGCTGCTAGGGATGGTGGGGGCAGGTTGCCGGGATAACCCTAACTGCGGCTCTTGATTGCGCGATCGAATGACCTAGCGTTATTGCCATGCGTCAGCACGAGGTTGCGTCATGTCCAAGGCGAACACGATCTTCTCACCGGGTATCCGATCGGTGTGGCTGCGCGCCTTGGCTGTCCTCGCGATTGGCGCCCTGCTCATCACCCCCTTGCTGATCGACTGAGCGACGCCCTGTCACGCGCAGCGGGCGTTTGGCGCGATGATTGCGCTGTTCTCGCTAACCGCAGCGGGATGCATCGCAATGACACATGTTCTCGAACCCAATCGTTTCGTGCGCTCTGAAGACGAGCCGGGAGCGCTTCAACCCAAGACAGTCGAGCGTTTGTTCCTGCTTGGCCTCGCGGTGATCACGATCGCCTGGTTTTCGCTATTATCGTGGTGTGTCTACAAGATCGCCGTCCTTGCGCTTTTTTGAGAGGCCATGCTTTGGCTTTGCGTTATGACCGCAGCGTTCATAGGCCTGAGCGTCCGGGCCGCGGTCTGCTGGCGCCGCGAGGTGCGACACCATCGTGAAGAGCGTGCGAGAGCAGAGGCGTCAGTATAGCCCCCTTGCTGCGGGTGGAGACTATTTGAAAGGCGCGGTCGCCCGGTCGAAGGCATTGCGCGGATAAACGAAACGCGTTCTGCGCCCTTTCAAGGTCGTCACGGATTCCGGGGTGCGGAGCAGGTTGTTGGACACCGGGTCCAGCCCATCCTTGGGCTTGAGCGGCCCCGATACCAGATCGGCCTCATCGAATGCCGACTGCGAGAAATCTAGAATGACCGAGCCTGCATAACGCTTCAGCCACGGCAGATCGCTGCCCGAAACATCCTTCGACGGAACTGCGGTGTCGGCTAGCGCCGAGCCGCCTATCGCAGCGGCAAATAGGAATACGATCAGGCCAACGCCATGCTGTGTCTCCTGAAGAAGCAGCCTAGACCCAAGCCTAACAAGGTCCAGGCAAGTGTTGGCAACCATTGTTAAGGGTTGCAATGGTCGCTCCCGGAGCCGAACCACCCGGAAGGATGCTGGTTCCGCGCCGCACTGCCTCGATTCGCGACGCTGCCACTCGCTCATCGGCGCCTTACCTGCGTTAGACCGCCGCCTTATCGATGATTTCGATCACGCGTCGCGTCCGCTCGATTTCAGTTTCGACGATGGTGCGGTATTCATCGGCAGCGTCGACGAGTTCAGCTTCGAGCTCGATCAGTTCCTGTTCGAAATCGGCTTTGCGGTTGGCGAGCTGATCCCACAAGGCCTTTTCCTCTCGTGTCGCCGGGCCGCGGATGACCGCAGTTCCCTTGCGGATGTCGATGACGACATGATCGGGATGAGGAAGCGGCGGCGGCAGATCGACGATGTTGAAGCGCCTGCGGCGTTCGAGTTCGCGTTCCCATTCGACCTTGTAGTTGATGGCGACCTCGAGCCACTCTGAGTTGAGCCGATAGCGCTCGCGCTCTGTCGCGGCCAGAAGTTCCGTGAACAGGCGTTGTGCCCTGTGCTGGCCCTTGGCGGCAGCCAGCGCCGTGGCCCTGATGACCGCCTGGGCAATGGGCATCGCGACCACTTTGGGGCCGTCGTTGATCTTCACCGAGCGATAGGCTTCCGCCAGAATGATGTCGGCGAGTTCCTGACCGGCGACCACCTTTCCCTTGTTGCGGCTGCCGCGGGGCCGCCCGCGCGGGTTGCCCGATACACCGGGCTTGAACCGGCCCACATGCGGCGGCTTGCCATAGCCAACTTCGTAGCGCGCCGCGGCAGGCGTGTTCGTCAAGGACCGGCGGCGCTTGCTCACGGCCTTCACTCGGCTGCCAGCGCTGGTGAACGCTCGCCAGCCTGCCAGCCGCAGGCGACGAGTTCTGCGTCATCCTTCACGAAGGACTCGTAGCGGGTCAGAATGCGATCGCAGTATATCGGATCGAGTTCACAAAGGCGGGCATGGCGACCGGTCTTGTGGGCTGCGATCAGGGTCGATCCCGATCCGCTAAAAAGATCAAGCACGACACCGCCCCGCACCGACACGTCCTTGATCGCGTCGGCGATCATGGCGACCGGCTTGACGGTAGGATGCAAACGCAGCTCCTCGAGCCGATCACTCCTGAAGCTGTTGGCGCCGCGATACTGCCAGACATTGGTACGATAGCGGCCATGCTGTCCGAGTTCGAAGCTGTTGATGTGCGGCGCCGTTCCATTCTTGAAGGCAAAGACCAGTTCGTGGCGAGAGCGATAGAAGGTGCCCATCCCGCCATTGTCCTTGACCCAGACAATCAGGTTCTTCAGCTCCGTATAGGCCGACCCGGCGATCTGAATCTCGGCCATGTGGCGCCAGTCCATGCAGACGAAGTGGATCGAGCCGTCCTGGCTATGGCGGATCAGCTGATCGAACGCGCGCCGCAGGAAGCCGGCGAACTCATCTGAATTCATCTCACCGCTCGCCATGGCAAACTCGCGATGCCGGATCGCGCCCAGGCCGCCGACGTGGCCGTCGATGCGCACATTGTAGGGCGGGTCCGTGAAGACCATCTGCGCGACCTCTCCGTCCATCAGCGCGTCGACCACTTTGGCGTCGAGCGCATCGCCACAGATCAGGCGATGACGCCCCAGCGCCCACACGTCGCCAGGGCGACAGCGAGCCGAAGCAGTTTCGGGCACCACGTCATCGGCCGGATCGCCGTCATCCTGCGGCGCCAGCCCCTCGATCAGACTGTCGACCTCTGCAATGCCAAAGCCAGTGAGCTCTATCCCGAAGTCGAGCGTCTCGTCGGCCAGCAGCGCCTTGAGTTCCTCAGCGAGGAGTTGATCGTCCCAGCCTGCATTGAGGGCGAGCTTGTTGTCGGCCAGAACATAAGCCCGCTTTTCGCTCTCGCTTAGCAGGTCGAGCCGCAGGCAGGGCACGCTGTCCCATCCGAGCTGCCTGGCCGCTTCGACCCGACCATGGCCCGCCAGGATCGTGCGCTGCGCATCGATTAGCACTGGATTGGTGAAACCGAAGCGCCGGATGCTGTCGGCGATCTGCGTGAGCTGCTTCTTCGAATGGGTGCGGGCGGTGCGCGCCCAGGGACGCAGCAGCGCAATAGGCACTGTCTCGACGGCACGGTCGTACATCCAAGCCTCCAATGACATCTTAATCTCCCGATACCGTAAGATATATAAAACGATCCTGTCCATATTGACCTCATGGGATCGGCAGCCTAATCAAACGATCGTGAAGGTCAGGGAGGCCGCAAAAATGGTTCTGGGCGATCGCATCAGTCGACTGCGAAGCCAGAAAGGCCAGTCCCTGCAACAGGTTGCGGATGCGGTTGGCGTCTCGAAAGCTCATGTTTGGGAAATCGAGCGCCATCGCGCCACGAACCCTTCGATGGGTCTGGTCCAGCGGCTGGCCGACCACTTTGGCGTATCGATTGCCTCTCTGGTCGGTGAGGAAGCCGATTCGCAAAGCGATCCGGCGCTTCAGCGCATGTTCCGTCAGGTCTCCCAGCTCGACCCCGACGATCGGCATTTGCTCGACGAGATGATGCGCACGATGCTGAAGCGGAAGCAGGCCAATCTGTGAGGGCCGAGTGCTCCGCACTTTCACTCGACCGGATGGCGGTCGAAGAGGTCGGCGCAAATCCCGAACGGCTTGCACAAGCCATTCATCAGCAGCTGGGACAGCGCGATGGCCTTGTGCCCGTGGTCGCCATCGCCAGGGCACTCGATATCGTCGAGATCCGCGCCGAAAACCTCAAGAGCTTCGAGGGGGCGTTGCTGATGGCGCCCGGGCGCGACTTCGGCAGTGTCCTGCTCAACGCGGCTTCGCCCCGGCAACGGCGCCGGTTCACGCTTGCCCATGAACTCGGGCATTTTCTGAACGCCCTTCATGAGCCGCCGTCGGAGAAGTTTTTCGCCTGTAGCCAGGCGGACATGATCGCCGGCGTTGAAACGAGCGACCTCGATGATCGGCATAGGCGTCAGGAGGCGGAGGCCAATCGCTTCGCGGCCGAACTCCTGATGCCGGGCCATCTTGTTAGGCCCCATCTTTCCGGGCGCGCTTCAATCGACGCCGGCCTCGCCCTGGCAACCGCCCTCGACGTGAGCAAGGCGGCAGCGCTGCGGCGTTACGTTCAACTGCACGATTGCCCGCAGGCCGTTCTGTTCGCTCGGAACGGTCGCCTGATCTATCTGGTCCGGCACTCTGCCTTTCCGCGTCTTTGCCTGAAGAAGGACGCGCAACTCCCGCTCGGCTCTGACTGCGACAGGATCGCGCCGGCTGAGACGAACGATTGGCTGGCGGTGCCATCAAGGCAGTCGCTGGTGATCGAGAGGCTGTCCCAGAGCAAAGGCTACGAGATCGTGCTGATCCAGGCCGAGGGCATGACCGGTTCCGGCCTTGGCGGCGATCACGACGACGAAAAGGTCGAGGACCTCGTCGATCGGCTCGGCCGATGGCACCCGCGCTCCTGATACCGGCGCCTGATTCTCTGATAAGCGAATTTCCGTTCACTGATCCTGCCAGTTGGCTTCCCTGTTCAGTGAAACAGGGAATTCAACCGCAAGCCTTTGAATTCGCTCGGCTACAAGAGCCGGATGACGCCGGAATGAGCGCAAATGCTGCCAGATTCCCTGTATTTTCCCTGTAAAGCTGGGCACGCGAGCCCAGACCGGTTCGATCGAGACTGCGTCGTCAGCCAGACATCAGGCCTGAACCAGAGATTCGGACGGCTGAGCAATTCCTGCGACGGTGTCGTGGGTTAGCAGGCGGGGTCAGTCTGCGCGTGCCGGTCAGGTTGCCGGATCTACAAGATTCGTCCGATTCTCAGGGCCCGGTCTGAGCACCCCCCTTTTCAAAGTCCGCAGGAATTAGGCGCAGACCGGTTCGCAGCAGCTTTCCACCAGACCGGTTCGACTTCGTCGCACCAGACAAAAAACCCGCCGCGAGCGGCGGGCTGATTGGCTGTGTCGACTGGCTGTCAGTCCACGAGGATGCGGTGCTCTTGTGTTGCCCAGTCATGCGGCAAGGCTGCCGAGAGCCTGCTGATCGTGAGATTGGCCGGGGCGGTACCATCGGCTATGGCGCGGATGATGGCAGGCGAGAGACAGGCCAGCGGCAGAAGCTTGCGGATCGTGCGCTCACTGAGGTCTTCGCGGGTGGCGATTTCATCGGTTGAGGTGGCCGAACCATCAACCAGCTGTGTCATCCAGCGCTTCGCCTGCGCGATTGTGGTGAGGACGGCCTCTGCGGAGTCATAATCGATGCGAGGCTTTTGCGCAGGCTCATGCGCTATGCCCTTGCGCCGACCCTGCGGCTGCCAGGCGAATGGCACTGTGATGGCGCTCTTATCGGCTTCATTGAGAGACTGGAGCTCGATGACCAGACAATCGCGGTGCAGGGATACCTTTGCGATCTCATCGAGGCGTGGGCTGGCAGCCAGGACTGCAGCTTCAATCTCCGGGGCTGAGATGCGGGCGATCGATCCAGCCTCGGCCTTGCGATGCTGGAGCAGCGCCTGCGAGACATAGTAGCGGTAGCGCGCGCCCTGCTTGCGGGAGTGGCTCGGGCTCATGCGGTGTCCTGCATCGTCATGAAGCAGACCTGCAAGGGTGAAGACGGTGTTGGCCGCCCTGCCCTTGCGAGCGATGGCCGCTTTCTCGAGGCCGCGTTGCACAGCCTCGAATATCTCAGGGTCGACGATCGGAGTATGGGCGCCGCGATGGGATACCTCGCGCCAGACGATCTCTCCAATGTAGAAGCGGTTTTTGAGCAGATGGGCGAGCATGCCGACCCGGAAGCCATGCCGCAGCCTGGTGCGAATGCCCTCTCGGTCGAGAATCTGGGCCACGGCGCCGACCGAGCCGAGATCGAGATAGAGCTGGAAGATACGACGCACCACCGCAGCGTCCTCTTCGACAATAACGAGCTGCTTCTTCTCGCTGCGATAGCCCAGCGGGATCGGGCCACCGACCCACAGCCCCTTGGTCTTGGACGCTGCGATCTTGTCGCGGACCCGTTCGCCGATGACCTCGCGCTCGAACTGGGCAAAGGACAGCAGCACATTGAGTGTGAGCCTGCCCATGCTCGTTGTGGTGTTGAAGGATTGGGTCACCGAGACAAAGGAGACGCCATGCTCATCGAAGAGTTCGACGAGCTTGGCGAAGTCGGCCAGCGAGCGCGTCAGACGATCGACCTTGTAGACGACGATGATGTCGATGCGCCTGGCGCGCACCGCATCCAGCAGCTGCTGCAAGGCAGCGCGCTCCAATGAGGCGCCAGACAAGCCGCCATCGTCGAAGCGATCCTCGACAAGGCTCCAGCCTTCATGGGCCTGGCTCTTAATATAGGCCTCACAGGCCTCTCGCTGCGCATCGAGCGAGTTGAAGGCGAGATCGAGATTATGCTCGGTCGACTTACGGGTATAGATCGCGCAGCGCTGCGGCTTGATTGCGGGTTCGCGGATCATGGCGCGACCCTCGCCGCCTGCGGCTGTCGCAATCCAAAGAAGCGTGGGCCGTTCCAGGTCGTCCCGGTGATGCGCTTGGCCACCGTCGAAAGACTGGCATGCGTCTCGCCGTTCCAGAGGAAGCCGCCCGGCACGATCACCACTTCATGGCTTACGCCATCGTGCTCGCGCACCAGCACCGAGCCTGTCTTGATGCGCCTCCGAGTCACCTGGCCCCGCGCCAGCTTGGCCAGGTGACGCGCCAGTTCGTCATCGAGCTTACCGAGCTGCTGCTCCTGCATACGATGGGCGACCAGCCGTCCGATCAGATCGCGTGACAGGCAGGCTGGAGCCGCTCGACGATAAAGCCGGCGATATCGCGCCCGCAGCTCATCGAAGCTGAGGGTCATCAGGCCAGCCACCTCGTCGACCAGGTTCCGGACGACGGGCTTGGGCCCATGCTTGCGCGGCACCGTGCTCATCGGACCTGCTCCGTCGTGATCTTGTAGATGGACCGTTTGGCGCCATCAGCATCGACAACCTTCTCCATGGAGATCAGATATCCGCGCTTGCGCAGGCCCGTCAGCGCCGCCCGCGTCGTGTGAGGCTGCCAATCTGTAACGGCCGCCAGCTTGGCCAGGGTCACTCCCTCATCAGCCTGGAGCAGGCCCAGCACGATGCCGAGCTTGCTATCGCCCCGAGGAGGTGACGGCAGGCGGGACACCTCTACTGGGGTGGCCTGAGCAGACATAGCCTCGCCCTCACCGTTCTGCTCGATGGCAACCAGCTCAGGATCAGTCGGTTGGCCAACGGGTGGTACGCTGAGGGTCTTCCGGATTCTGCGAAACATGGCGGTCTCCTGGCGGTCGCGACGGGTGCATCCCGTCACCACCGCGACCCCGCCTCGGCGCCAAGCCGGCAGGGTACTCTTGGAAGTCCAGCGCGCAATCTCCGCGCCGGCAGCGACACCAATGCGTGCTGTCCCAGTGAAGTCCAGTCGATTATCGAGGGGGCCTGAGAAGCTGCCAGCGAGCGATCGGTCGCATCTCGATCAGTGCCCGGCGCTTCTGCAGTTGGCCCTTTCCCGACGTTTAGACCGTCCGCTTACTGGCAGTTCAATCTGAAGGCACGTTGCATAATTCCTTGTGCAGACGTCTAAAGATTGTCGAAATCACCGCCTCTCATCGCCCGAGCGTTTGAATGCCGTCGGGGGCTACTCCGGTTGTCGTCGGCGGCAGCATGTCGACGCCGCGCTGCCGGGCGATGTTGCGCAGGCCGCGTGGGGTGATGCCGAAGCGGCTTTTGAAGCTACGACTGAAATGCGCCTCGCTGCGGAAGCCGAAGGAGAATGCAATGGCGCCGAGCGTCTCGTCGGCGCGGTCGTCGCCATTGATGGCCTCGTAGCAACGCTGCAGCCTGCGCTCGCCGATATAGGCATGGACGCCGCCATGCTCCGCGAAAGCGCTGTATAGCGCGCCGCGGGAGACTCTGAGCCATGCCAAGAGGGAGCCGACGGAGAGTGTGGGATCGGCCAGCGAGCGCTCGATATGCCATTGAGCCTGGCCGATCAGGTCGAGGTCGGCGGGTGAGCGCTCCTCGCGCATGCCATAGCCGCTCTGCGAGGCGGCCAGCGCCATTTCAACGATAGCGGCGGCCGCGGCCTCGCCCTGCGCCAAGGTCATTCCCGGCAGAGCTGCGTAAACCTCGCGCATCAGTTGCGCCAGCAGGCGGGTCGCCGGCAAGTCGACATTGGGGACGAGGCCATGAACGGCGCGATTACGCAGGCCGTCCGGCATGGCACTGCGCGGCACCGTGAGGGCCAGAGTGCGGTAGGGCGAGGTTTCGAACGCGAAGGGCATGCCAAAATCGATGAAGCTGACATCGCCCGGCCGGGCAAGGAAGACCCGCTTGCCGCAGCTGCCCTCATAAGCGCCCTCGAGATGCAGCGAGATGTTTACATGATCGACCCCTGTGCGCGCCACATCCTCGCCGGTCCGGGCAAGCCGGTTGGCATGGGAGCTGGTCGACAGACTCAGCATGAAGCGGCCCAGCATGTAGAGCTCGGTGGAGGCGTGGAACGCCGGTGCGTCTTCCGGCTCGACCAGATCCACGCTGCAGGCGAAGGTGAGATGATGCTGCCAGGCCTTGAATGAGGCGCCGTCCGGGCTCGGGGGCAGCACGATCGCAATCTGCGGACCACCAAGGACGTCCTCGCGCGGCGCTGCCTCGGCCTGCGCGGCCAGAGCATCTTGCTTCTGGTCTTGATGTGTCATGGGCCGGTTGTCCTCAGCATCGACGGCAGGGTCACCATCGGGCCCGCCCATATCGAAAGATCGAAAGCGGTGCCGTCAAGCTGCCCTGACAAGCCCGGCAGAACGGCATGTCGCTCAAGGCGACATCGGACAGAGTGACAAAACATCAAGGAATTGCGGACGCGGCGTTAATGCGATTCTTGCCGATCCCTCTATCCTCCTGGCCAGTGTGCTTCGATCCAAGCCGTGCTCAGCGGTGTCGAGGCTGCTGGGGGAATCGATGAGCAACCGGCTGAAACATGTGATGGGCGGGACCAAAGCTCTGGCGGCCCCTCTATTGGCCGTGGCGCTGGGCCTGACGCTTGCGCCGCCCGCGCAGGCTGATGGCGGGAGAGGCTCTGCGGAGTTATCGGGCGGCGTTGGCGGTATCGACAGCCCAACGGGGCCAGGGGGAACTGGCGGTGATGGGCTTTTGAATGGATCTATCGGTGCCGAGGGTGGTGGCGGCGGCGGCAGTGGGATAACGGGCGGCAATGGAGGCAGTGGTTTAGGCTTCGGGCTCGGGCTAGGCACGGGCGGAGCAGGTGGGGCTGGTGGCGCCGTTGCCGGAGCAGCCGGATCCGCCGGAGGCTTTGGAACTGCGCCTTTTGGGAATGGTGGTGGGGGCGGCGGCGGTGCCCATGGCTATGTCGGAGCGAATCTACCCGGGGCTGCCGCGGCTGGAGGCGCGGGCGGTCAGGGCGGGGGTTGCGCGCTTGTTTGCGGAGGGGGCGGCGGCGGGGCCGGCGGCTATGGAGCAGTGGTTACGGGAGTAAGCACCGGCGCCGTTGGCGCGCCCATCGCGGGCGGTGCAGGTGGGGGTGGTGGCAGCAATCCAAGTTCTTCTTATGGGGGCAATGGCGGATCCGGCGGGACTGGTTTGCTGACCCTTAATGGGGGAAGTGTCACGGTTGATGCATCTATCTCAGGCGGCGATGGAGGAGCGGGCGGCCTTGGGTCGCAGAATGGCCTTGCCGGCGCGGGCGGGGCCGGCATCATCGGCTCGCAGCTCAACCTGACCCTGGGTATCGGCGGCACAGTCAGCGGCGGACTTTCGGGCGATGGCGTGACGCGAGCCGATGCCGTCAGGTTCACGGGCGGCAGCAACAGTATCACCTTTCTCGGCACGACGTCGGGCCTTCTCGGCGACATCGGCAATTTCGGTACGGATCTGGCCCTGAGGACTCCAGGTGCTGTGACGATCGCCAACCGGATCATCGGCACCGGGCGGTTGGTCATGGACAGCGCAGGAACCATCACCCTCTCAGCCGCCAATACCTACTCCGGGGGCACGATCTTTCTGGGTGGCGTCACCCGCATAACCGACATGAGCGCCCTCAGCACGGGCCAGATTCTGTTCTACGACGGTCGCCTGAACAGCGTGGTGACCGGAACCTTCAGCAATGACATCATGATCGCGAGCTCGTCGTCCGGTCACATATCGGCATCGGCTGGCGAGACCTTGACGCTGACAGGCGGCATCAATGCCGGCAGTTCGAGTTTCCGGATCGGCAATGCGACCGATAACGGTACCGTCATCCTCGCCCCGTCTTCTGTCGCGATGTCGGGCACCTATCTATTCCTCGATGGCGGAACGGTCAGGCTGGGAAGCAATGGGGCCCTCGTGACCGACGGCGCAACAAGTTCGATCGACATCGCCGCAGGTGCCACGCTCGATATCAACGGCACCGCAAGACTGCATAATCTCCAGGGCAGCGGCACGATCACGAATGACAGCGGAACGGCCGCCACACTGATTGCGAACAATAGCTTGGCATCGACCTTTTCGGGCGTGATCAGGGACGGAAGTGGCGTTACATCGCTGGGCAAGACAGGCACAGGCGTGCTGACTTTGTCTGGCGCCAACAGCTACAGCGGCGCGACGTCGATCGCCGCCGGCACGCTGCGGGCGGGCGCGATCAACAGCCTGTCTCCGGCTTCGGCTCTTACCGTCGGCACCGGCACGACGTTGGATCTCGCGGGCTTCAGCCAGACGATCGGATCACTTGCCGGCACAGGCGCGGTCATGCTGGGCTCAGGCACGCTGACGGCCGGCGGCGACGGCAGCAGCACGAACTATTCCGGCGTGCTTTCAGGGTCGGGCGCGTTCACCAAGGCGGGCGCGGGCAGCTTCACCCTCTCCGGGGTCAACGGCCACACCGGCGCCACGCTGGTGACGGGCGGAACGCTGCTCGTCAACGGCTCGATCCTGTCCTCGTCGGGCGTGACGGTCGGTGTGGGCGCGACCATCGGCGGCTCGGGCGCCCTGCCGTCGGTGACTGTGAACGGCACGCTGGCGCCAGGAAACTCGCCGGGCACGCTCACAGTCAACGGCAATCTGGTGCTGGGCGCCGGCTCGCTCTATCTCGCAGAGGTGCAGGGCGCCGTCTCCGACCGGGTCAACGTCAACGGCACCGCGTCGCTCGCCGGCACACTGCGCATCGTGCCGCTGGGCGGGGCGTATCTGTTCTCGGCACCCTATACCCTGCTGGCGGCGGCAGGCGGGCTCGGCGGCACGCGCTTCGGCACGGTCGACACCAGTGCATCCTTCGGCGATGGCATCACCAGTACGGTCAGCTACACCGGCACCGATGTGCAACTGGTCCTGACTCCCAAGGCGCTGACACCGATCGTGGTTGCGCCCGTCGCTCCGACGAGCCCCAGCTTCCAGCTGGCCGCGCCGCGCAATGCGGCATCCGTCGCGTCCGGCATCGACGCGGCGGTTGCCGCCGGGGCCGACCCATCTGAGCTGTTTGCGATCTACAACCTTCCGGCCGCCGCGATCCCCGCTGCTGTCAACCAGCTCGCCGGCGAGGTCCACAGCGCCGCCTCCGCCATGGCCAACAGCGCGACAGGCCAGTTCCTCGGCACGATGCTCGATGGCTCCGCCGCAGGCCGGCTTGCGAGCGCACCGGGTGGCCCGAGCGGCGCGGCCGGCTTCACCGCCGACCTGCCTTCGCGGCAGGATGGACCGGGGCGCAGCAGCTTCGATCCCTCCCGCTTCTCGCTTTGGGGCGCGACCTTTGGCTCGACCGGCCGCAACGATGGCGACCGTGTCGCAGGCTCGGCCAACCGCAACCTCTCCGACGGCCATGTCGCTGTCGGCGCCGATATCCGACTTGGCAGCAACACTGTCGCGGGTGTCGCAGTCTCGGGTGGCCAGTCGCGCGCTTCGCTTTCGGGCGGGCTTGGCAAGGCGGAAGCTGACGTGTTTCAGGCCGGCATCCATGGCCGTACCATGATCGGCACGCTGAACCTCGGTGCGGCGTTGGGCTATTCCAGGCTCGACACCGACACCACCCGCGCCATCCCCGCGCTTGGCCGCAGTGGCGTCGTCGCCTCTTATGCGACACAGGCCTGGAGCGGGCGGGTCGAGGCGAGCTTGCCGGTAGCGACATGGCACGGCGTCAGGCTCTCGCCGCTAGCCGCCTTCCAGGCGGTGCGGGCCCGCAGCCCGGGCACGGTCGAGCGCGACGGGACCAACGCGACCGTTGGCATGCTGACGCTGCCGAAGCGCTCCGACATGACCAGCCGCAGCGAACTCGGTCTTCAGTTCGATACCGACCTGATGCTGGGCGCGACCCCGGTGACCGGCTTCGTACGCGCTGCCTGGGCGCACTACTATCAGCGCGATGCCGAGTTCTCCGCCTCGCTCAACGGCCTGCCAGGGGCGAGCTTCTCTGTCAGCGGCGCAAGACCGGACCGCAATGCCGCGCTGATTGCAGCCGGACTCGATGTAAGGCTCAGCCGCAACGTCAGCCTTGGTGCTCGCATCGATGGTGAGATGTCGGAGAACACGCGCCGCCTCGGCGGAACCGCGCAGCTGCGAGTGAGCTTTTGATCACAGCTTCGCCTTCGTGCGAAGGTCGGGTTTGAGGCAAGGGGGTAATGACTGCTTCTGGCGCAACATGAAAGGCCCTGCCGGCTGGGCAGGGCCTTGGTTGGCGTTTCGCTGAAGGGACCGGCTTCAGAATTCCTCCCAGCCCGCATCGCCAGCGCGGCTGTTGGCGACCTTCTTTGCGGGTGCTGGCGCCGGGCGGGGTGCAGGAGCCAGCATCCGGGGCGCATGTGTCCTCGGCTGACCAAAAGCCGCTTCCGCAAGCTGGCGCAGGCGCGCCGGTTCAGTCGCGACGGCCCGCGGCGCGGGAGCGCTGCTGGCCCGCCCGCCGTCCGGCCCTGTCCTGAACGTGGCGACGAGATCGTTGAGTTGGCCGATGCGGTCGGATAGCGAGCTGGCGGACGCGGCGCTCTGCTCGGCGAGCGCGGCGTTCTGTTGAGTCATTTCGTCGAGGTGGGCGATGGCCTGGCTCATCTCGTCGATGCCGCTAGCCTGCTCGCCGGATGCTGCGGAGATTTCGGCAATGGTCGCTGCGACCCGCTGCGAGGCCGAAAGGATCTGGCTAAGTTGCTCGCCCGCCTGGCGCACGAGTTTCACGCCTTCCCCGACTTCGGCATTCGAGGAACCAATCAGCGTCGAGATATCCTTTGCCGCCTCGCTCGAACGCTGCGCTAAGGTTCGCACTTCGGAAGCGACAACGGCGAAGCCCTTGCCGGCATCGCCGGCTCGCGCTGCCTCCACGGCCGCGTTCAAAGCCAACAGGTTGGTCTGGAAAGCGATATCGTCGATTACGCGGATGATGTCTGATATCTTGCTCGAGGCAGTCTCGATGCGGGCCATCGCGTCAACCGCCTGGCCGGCAATCGCTCCCCCGCTCTCTGCCGTTTGCATCGCCTCCTGGGCGACGGCTGACGCTTGGCGCGAGGCCTGAGCGGTGGCTTTGACGGACGCCGCGAGCTGCTCAGTCGTCGCTGCCGTTTCCTCCAGGCTTGAAGCCTGTTCCTCGGTGCGCTTTGAAAGGTCGTCAGCGCCGCTATTGATCTCGATGCCAAAGCTGCGGATAGAGCCGGCAGCACTGGCAATGCCTGATACCGCAGTGTCGAGCTGTGAGATTGAACCGTTAAAGTCGGTACGCAGCTTTTCGTAGTCGGTTGGGAAAGCCACGTTGATCCGGTGGGTCAAATTGCCTTTCGAGAGTTCCTCGAGACCCTTTGCAAGACCGGCGACGACAGCTTCACGATCGCCATCAATCGTCGTTTGCAGTGCTTCACTGTCGCGGGCCGACCGAGCCTGAGCCTCGCGTGCATCGTCCGCCTGTTGCAGTGCGCTTTCCGCGTCACGCTGGGCGCGTGCCGCGTCCTGCACCGCGACCTCCGCCTGGCTGAGCGCGCTGGCTGAAGCCGCAAGCGTCCGCGCGATCGTCTGCGCAGCCCACGCCAAGGTCGCTGCCTCGATGACTAAAATGACGGCGTGGAGGACTACCCGGCCAAGATTCGTGGTTCCCGAAAAAATGGCCGCTGGGAGGAATAGGGACAGCATGACGTGGTGGACAGCCACCACAACGGTTGCAGCGACGATGGCTCGCCAGTCACAAAATACGATTAGCATGGCGAGCGCGGCGAAGTAGGCCATGTGCATGTCGGTCTGCCAGTCATGCCCGTCGAGCGCCGCTACGAGCAGCGAAATGCCGACCATCAAGCAGACGCTGAGCGTCATGCGAATACCGTCTGCACCGCGGCTCAGCCGCCAGCAAATGGTCGATACGGCTGCCAGCAGCAGCGCTGCAACCGACAGGCCAATGACGCTGTTGTCGCTGATGATAGCCGCAACCGATACCATCGGCACGATCAACCAAATCGCTCCCATGACGAGCTGTTCGCCGAGCCGGCGGATAGATGAGATCGTCATGGTCATTGAGTTACCTGGTGAAACAGCCGGAGATGCCAAGGGGATCGAAATTAAAAAGAGAGCCTGAGGCCGTCAGACGGGCCGCAACGTCGCTGCTGTCTGACCGAACCACGACAATGAACGAAAGCGTTCCGAGACGAACGATCGATCCGGCGGTTCCGGCCGCAACGACGACGTCTCGGGACGTCCACCAAGGTGGAAAAACACCAGCGATAGAGCGCAATTCGCGCACATCTGCAGATAGCAGTGGCAGTACGGCTGTTGAGATGGCCAAAATCGATAGGCCAGGCAACCATTCGCGAATGCTCATAGCGGCTTCCCCAACGTTGCCATGCTGAGAGCTATCGTTGGCTGGTTAACAAATGGTCAGGGAGGAGACGCCCTAACGGCTCACTGAACCACGATACCGTTCTTGAGCTTGCGATAGTGTGAGCTGACCGAGGTGTCGGTGCCGATCAGGATAATTTCCGTTACGCGAGCCAACGCATGAGATGGTGTGGCTGTCGGCCCAGTAAGATTAACTACCTCGAAGGTCCGCTAACAGGCGATCGCCCAATGTCGGCAATTGGCGCTCACCTGATGGCAAGCCTGCTGGAAGATGTCCACTCGGAGAAAATTGCTACGGCAGTAGACGGGAGACGGCAAGATACGCAGACCGTAACCTAGCGCCTTCAAGAGCACGGAACTCAGGACGATACCTCCATCCGCTAGGTGCCGGCTGTTTCGAGCAAGATCTGAACCCGCCGGTGGTGGCGACGCTCGTGTTCCCTGCGGAACAGCGGAAGGAAGCGCGCGATCCTAAGATCCGACCATCAGCACTGCAGGATGTAGCGCTGTGGACCGGAGCAAAAAACCATGGCGATCACGATCTCAGCGAAAGTGGGCTATTTCGGGCGGGGCGTCGGCAATGTCGATGTGGACGTGAAGAAGGTCCATGCGCTGCTGGCCGGCCTCCCTCCGGGTCAACAGGGCAAGGCGGTGGCTGGCTTCAATCCGAGCAGCGGTTACAGCGCCAAAACCGACCAGGCGATCTACAATTTCCAGGAACGCCAAGGACTGACCAAGGATGCGACCGTCGACCGGGTCGGCCCGACGCTCGACGCTCTGAACCGGCTGTCGAACCTCGCGGTGGGCCGGCCGGCTCCAACACCAGCGCCGGCCATCGGCGCGCCTAGACCGCTCACGCTCACGGTGACGAGCCGCACGATGGGCAAAGGAATCCTCATTGGCTACGAGCCCGACGCGGACAAGAAGCATCGCGGCAAGTACGAAACTGATCTCTATGAGATCATTCTCAGCGAGCCCCAATCGGGCGTTTCGGAAAGCTTCAGAGCCTTCCGCTTCGGCCCCAATGTCGGAGACGATCGATCGTTGCGGAAGCCGAAGATCACCGGTCTCAGAACGAAACCCAAGAGCGCGGTTACCTTCGGCAAGACATACATTCGAGGCACTGGCGGCTGGAAAATTCCTTACCACGACCCGAAAGCCGCCTTTTTGGTGCATGGAGGCATGTCAAATGAAACGACCCCGGCATTGAATAACGGATGCGTCATGATTTCCGGCAGCAAGAAGGACAGGCTCGCCCCGAATGCCGAAGAACGTCATGAATGGTGGTCGTTCCGCGACTGGGTCTGCCGCATGTCTCTGGGAGAAGAGGGATACGCAGAAGACGGCAGCCTGGAGTATCGCATCAGCGAGGCTCAAGCCTTGAAGATCGTGATCGAACTGGTTCCCGATCCGGCTATCAACATGCGGCTTATTGACGAGCGCTTCGTCAAGTAGGCTCCGCTGTAGGTCTTCAGCGAAGCTAGGGCCCAGAAAGCCAACGTTACAAGGCCCGGATCTGTTCCTCAAATTCCTCCGGAATCTCGCCGTGCCGAGCCAGCACGTCGAGCATGCTGACCTCGCCGGTTTCGTCGTCTGCCGTGACATGAATAACCGCCACACCTTCCGCCGTTCGGCCGATACGCTCGGCATCCCGCAGAGCGTGATGCTTCGTCTTCGCCAGCACGCGCTGACCCGGCACGAGCCGCTTGCGATGTGTCTTGAATGGTTGGAGGAAGTACGTGTCGACGCTGGCCATGGCTTGACTCCCGGGGTCCGTTTGTTCTCACTACGTTCTCATTTGAGGAAACGCAACCGATGACGGCAGCTTGGCGGGAAGACACCGATCTCGGCACTGAGATCGAATGCGAGATCGACGATCTGATTGCCGAGCATGGCAGCGAACGGGCAGCGATTCGAGCCCTTTTACACGACATGACCGTGCTGATGACCGATGCAGATCGATCGGTGTCACGGGGTTATCTGCGCGGTCTGTTCTCGCATGGCGCCCGGCCGGCTGTGGCCGATGACGACGCGTGAGCGAGCCGCCGGATCTCGCGACGCCTCTGGTCGGATATCCGTGGGTGCTGGTCAGGCTGCGATGCCATGTCTGCCCCCGGAATGCGGAGGTGCGCCTGGCGGCGCTGGCGGCGCGCTACGGCCACCGCGTACCGGTGCGCTCGGTGCTGCACGCCTTTATGGGCAGCTGTCCTTGGAACCCCCATACCGAGCTGCGCAAGCAGCAGAAATACGGTCATCGCTGCGGCGCCTATCTGCCAGACCTCCTCTCGGGCCGCCCGCCCGATCTGCCGCCGGCCCTGACGGGCCTGACCTTGATCGAAGGGGGCAAGGGCGACATGCTGCCAGCCGCGCCGGCCCCCGCACGGCGTCGCGTAGGTGGCGAGGATCAGTGATGTCGGTTTTACCCCTCATCCCTCTTCGGCGGATCGACGACCTGATCGATCGCCTCGAGGCGATCAGCCGGGATGCCGACGCCCGGGGCTTCGGGACGCTGGCCTACTTTGTCGAGACGGCGCTGATCGAGGCGCGCATCCAGCAGAAGCAACTGGCAGAAGAGCGGGACAGCCGGGAGGTGAGGCCGGACGATCGATGGCGGCCGGAGGTCTGAGCGATGTGCAACCTCTACAGCCTAACCAAGGGCCAGGCGGCCATCGTGGCCGTGGCGCGGGCGATGCGCGACACCGCCGGCAACCTGCCGCCGCTGCCGGGCATTTTCCCTGACTACCCCGCGCCGATTGTCCGCAACGCCGCCGATGGCGTGCGTGAACTGGCAATGGTGCGATGGGGTATGCCGTCGTCGCAGCGTGCGATATTCGAAGCAGCTCGAAAGCGCGCCGGCAAGCTGAAGGCCAAGGGCAAGACCGTCGAGTTCAACGAGCTGCTGCGGATGGAGCCTGACGGCGGCACGACCAATGTCCGCAACACCGCAAGCGCGCACTGGAAGCGCTGGCTCGGCGTCGAGAGCCGCTGCGTTGTGCCGCTGACCAGTTTCAGCGAGTTCGACCACGGGGCCAAGCAAGACGTCTGGTTTGCGCTCTCGCCCGATCGGCCGCTGGCGTTCTTTGCTGGGATCTGGACGCCGCAATGGACCGGCGTACGCAAGATCAGGACGGGCATGGAAACGACCGACCTTTTCGCTTTCCTCACCACTGAGCCGAACCGCGAGGTCGGCGCGATCCACCCAAAGGCGATGCCTGTCATCCTGACACAGCCTGAGGAGATCGAGACCTGGATGACCGCTCCGTGGGACCAGGCGAAGACGCTTCAGCGACCGCTGCCGGATGGCGCGCTGGTCGAGGTCGCCCGGGGCTTCAAAAAGGACGAAGTGGCGACGATCTAGCCGATGCTTCACTGCTGGATGAAGCGTCCTTGATGACGCTCAGGCGGAACAGAACGCCTCCGACATCAACCTTTTGATTTGGTCGGGCGGGAGGCCGGGGCGAGACGATCGGCAGCCTCTTTTTCCAATCGCTGTGCCTTCAGATTGGCTGTCTTGAAAGCGCGCGCCTGCTCGAGCAATTCTGTCTCAGACATTAATCTTGCCTGCACAGAAGCGCGGTTCTGAACGCGTAGGAACGCGTTATCCGCATCGATCCGCTGTTTCGTCTTTCCGGTCATTGCCTAGGCTTTCACTTTGGTTACGCGCTTGCCTTTCGGTGCGGTCTTTCGGCGCTGCTGACCCAAACCCATCGACTTTGCCAGAGCAGAGCGCGCCTCGGCATAGGCCGGAGCAACCATCGGGTAATCGGCCGGCAAGCCCCATTTCGTTCGGTACTGCTCCGGCGTCAGGCCGTATTTGCTGCTGAGATGCCGCTTCATCGACTTGAACGATTGACCATCCTCCAAGCAGATGATGGCATCTGGTGTTACTGACTTGCGGATTGGAACGGCCGGAACCGGGGGCGCGGCGGGAGTCGCCTCCGGCTCGCCACCGAGCTTGGTCAGTGATGCGTAGACGCTTGCGATGACACCCGGAAGGTCCGATGTGGTGACATTGTTGTTTGCCACAAAGGCTGAGACAATATCGGCTGCCAATTCGATCAAATTTTCGTTTGTCACCGACATTCTTTCCGGTCTCCGTTAAATTTAAACGTTATGTTTCAGCTTGTAGCTGACTTGCTCAAGCACAATCCGTTCCGTTTTTTTGATTTATCTGCAAGGCGAAATGATGGTTGTCCTCTGAAATTTGCGGCGACAGTCGATTTCGGGCTGACGCCATCCGCGTCTCGTTCGACGAAGTCTGCAGCCGCAAAGAGAAGGTGGAGCGGCTTCGTCCTCGAAAGGCAAATTGATGTCCCGAATCCTGATCGCCGGCTCCACCGGCCTGGTCGGCCGCCATGTCCTGGAACGGCTTCTGGCGGATGATCGGTTTACGCGCGTCGTGGCTCCAACACGTCGTCCGCTCGAATCCCATGCCAAGCTCGTCAACCCAATCGTCGATTTTGCCGACCTGCCGCTCGATGCGCCTTGGTGGGAGGTTGATGCGGCGATCTCGACGCTCGGCACGACCCTGGGCCAAGCAGGTTCCCGCATGGCTTTTCACGCGATCGACCATGGCTATACGCTAGCCATCGCAGAGCACGTATACGCTCGAGGTGCGAGGCGGTTCGGGTTGAACTCGGCGTTGGGCGCAGACCCCGGCTCCCGCAGCTTTTATCTCCGGACGAAAGGGGAGATCGAACGTGACATCGAAGCGATCGGCTTCGCGTCGTTGGTCATCGTTCGACCTGGTCTGCTGGGGGGCGAACGCTCCGAGGTCAGGACAGCCGAGTCGATTGGGCTGTTTCTGTCAAAGGCATTAGCGCCAGTGCTGCCTTTGAAGTGGCGCATCAGCCAAGCGACCCGCGTCGCCGCCGCACTTGTCGATGGCGTGGAGAAGGCGCTGCCGGGCCGCCGGATTGTGTCGTCCGAGGAGCTGGCCTGACGAGAGGCGGTCCGACATCGTCAGACCAGCGCTGGGATAGGAGATCACGTGAGCGGTGCGCCATCACAGGGCTGAAGCTCATCAACGGCGGCGGCCGTGCCGAGGTCGACGCTGCGCATACCTGGCCGGTCGAGGCGAACGGACCAGACATCGTCAACAATGGCATCGCTTTCTGGAACTGCACACTGGATGATTGATCGCGGCTTAATCAGCCTCTCTGACGACCTCGATATCTTTGTCTCCCGCCAAGCAAACGACCCGGACGCCATCTGCAGCTTCGTGAATAAAACCGGGCGGGCATTTACGCCGCGGAATGGAGACCTTCTACCCTATGAATGCGAGTGATGAGCCGCGGTCTCGGGTTCATCCAAATGAATGACGTCCCATTCAGTTATTGATGCCAAACCAAACTTGGGAAAGCCTCGCGGATTACAAGCCAACAATCTCGTTCGAGGGAAATAGCAATGACTGCCTTTGTCGCTTCTACCCGATTCAGCACGACGCTGAATATCGCCGCTTTCGACACGTTGAACCTCCTCTCAAGCGGCAGTGTCGTCACTCTTGCAGGCAACGGCCTCACGGGTCTGGGCCAGAACGGCCTGACCGTTGATGGCGACATCATTTCCTACGCCGGGATCGGCGTCCAACTGACTGCCGGCGCAAATACGGTCGGGATCGGCACCGGCGCGTTCGTCTATGGCGAGCAGAGCGGATTGATCTTCAACGGCGGTGGCAACGTCTTCGCCAACGCCGGTGGCATCATCGGTCGCCAGCAGAACGGTGTCTTCATCAATGGGGGCAACAACGTCGTCAACAATGCCGGCGTGATATTGGGAAGCTCGATCGCGCTGGATCTGCAGGCCGGCGGCAATCAGGTTCTCAACACTGGATTGATCCAGTCGGAGAACGTTGACTCGCTTTCCGTGAATGGCGACGGCAACGTCATCACCAACACGGGCACCATCAATGGTGGCATCGACGGGGTCGATTTCAATGGCGGCGCTATTGGTGCCGTCAACTTGCTAGTGAACAGCGGTACGATCATCGGTCGCAACGGCCTCGCCGTGGACGGCAGCGTTACCAACGACGTGATCACGAATAACGGGCTCCTCCAGGGCGGCGCGACGGTCGTTTTCCTGGATTCCGGCAACGATTTCTTCGATGGACGCCTTGGTACCCAGATCGGCCAGGTCAACGGCGGCAACGGCAACGACGTTCTTTTCGGCGGCATCGGTGTCGACAGTCTGCTCGGAGCGGCGGGGGATGACAGTCTCCTTGGAGGATTGGGGGCTGACGTTCTCGACGGCGGTAACGATTTCGACCTTGCCCGCTACGACTTCGCGGCAGCTGCCGTCACGGTCAGCTTGGCTAACCAGAATCTCAACACCGGCGAGGCGGCAGGCGATACGTTTGCAAACATCGAGGGCCTCGTCGGCTCTGCTTTCTCTGATGCGCTGATCGGCAACGCACTTGCCAACTCGTTCTTCGGCCAGGATGGCAACGACGCAATTGCGGGTGGTGCCGGCGCCGACACACTGTTCGGCGGGGCCGGCGATGATTTCCTGTTCGGCGAGGCCGATGGCGACCTCATCCTCGGTGGCACCGGAGCAGACATTATCCGCGGCGGCCTCGGCGGCGACCTCTACGTCTACAATGCCGGCGACGGCGGTGACCTTATCCAGAACTTCAATGAAGGCGGCGTCCGCGACGGCTTTGACTTGCGGCCGCTGTTCGACACGATCGGCTTCGCCGGCAACAACCCCCGTGCCGCTGGCCTTCTCAGCGTGCTGCAGAATGGTGCCGACACTGACGTCTATGCCGCCGGAAGCTTCCTGTTCCGCATCCAGGGCGTGGCCGCCGCGGCGATCGATGACACCTATTTCATCTTCCAGTGATTAAGCGCGGCGCGCTCCCGAGCTTCCATATCCACCCCGCGGATCGAAAACCCACCGCCCCTGCTGCAGGTGGTGGGTCAGTCGAAGCGCGGGTCGCTGGTCGGTTTCGCGCGAAGCTCTCGACCTGCGCATGCACGCTGGTGCTGCGTGCGAAGGCTGCCCGAAGGCAATCTGAACCGCCCCTAGATTCCTGGACGCCTTCTTCCCTAAATTTCAGGCAAGGAGGCCCCGATGGGCAAAGCGAACTTCACCGAGGATTTCAAGCGCGACGCGGTCCTTCAGGTCACTGAGCGAGCTAACCGGTGGCCGAGGTCGCCGCTCGCCTGGGGATCAGCAAGTACTCTCTTTATAAGTGGAAGAAGCGATACGCAAAGCCGGCTGCGGCGACCCGCGATGACGATCAGGCCGCCGAGGTCCGCCGCCTGAAGCGCGAGTTGCAGCGGGTCACCGAGGAGCGCGATATCCTAAAAAAAGCGGCCGCGTACTTCGCCAAGGATGTAAGGTGAGGTACGCGTTCATCGCCGAGCATCGTCCGGTGTTTTCGATCCGCGCCATGTGCCATTGCCTGTCGGTGCAGCCCAGCGGCTTCTATGCTTGGCTGAAGGATCCGCTCAGCCGGCGAGCGCGGGAAGACGAGAGGCAGACCAAACTCATCCGTGCGGCCTGGCGGGACAGCGGGAAGGTGTACGGCTACCGAAAGCTCCACGACTTCCTCGCGGACATGGGCGAGAGCTGCTGTCCGAACCGCATCGCGTGCCTATAGCGGCTCGCCGGCATCCGGGCGCAGATCGGCTACAAGCGTCGTCCCGGCCAATATGGCGGCAAGCCGTCCCTTGCCGTCGACAAGACGCTCGATCGCCGGTTCGATGCCGAGGCGCCAGACAAGGCCTGGGTGACCGACATCACCTACATCCGCACCCACGAGGGCTTCGCCTACCTGGCGGTCGTGCTCGACCTCTTCTCGCGCCGCGTCGTCGGATGGTCGATGCAGCCCCGGCAGACGACCAATGTCGTCCTGCAGCTCTGCTCGCCGCCATCTGGCGGCGCAAACCGAAGGGCCGCGTGCTGGTGCATTCGGATCAGGGCAGCCAGTTTACAAGCCTAGAGTGGGCCTCGTTCCTGAAGCACCACGACATGGAGCCATCCATGAGCCGGCGGGGCAACTGCCACGACAACGCCGTGGCCGAGAGCTTCTTCAACCTGCTCAAGCGCGAGCGGATCAGGCGCAAGGTCTACCGAACGCGGGATGAGGCGCGGGCCGACGTGTTTGACTACATCGAGATGTTCTACAACCCGACCCGCAGGCATGCACGAAACGGTATGCTGTCGCCCGTCGAGTTCGAACGGCAGCACAAAGCGCGAGCCGAGGGCGTCTGGAAAACTCGGGGCGGTTCACAGACGGGTTATCTACGTCGATGTCAGGCCACTTGACGGCTGCGACGTTAGAAGGTCACACCCGCCAATCGCTAATGGGATGAATCGCCGTCGGTTGCCAAAGCGGGCCGTGATTAGGGGCAAGAGACAGTGCGAAGCCAAAATATCACGTACATCGAGAGGCTAGATCATCTGCGTTTTTTTGCAGCCTTTATCGTCCTGATGTATCACGGTTTCATTTTTTATCCTCAGAAGAATCCTATCAGGCTTCCTGTATTTGACCAAGGCTATGTCGGCGTATCGCTGTTCATGGTTTTAAGCGGATTTTTGCTTACTTTGATCAGCTACAGCAAGAAAATCGGTATTTTGCGCTTCTACGCAAATCGCTTGCTTCGCATCTACCCCCTTTTCATTTTCGTTGTAACTCTCGGCTATTTCTCAACTCCAGAGCCGCGCGATATCAATACAGGCGTCTCTTATCTCACTTCCCTGCTGCCGGTCTCAAATTTATACAGAATGAACTATGGCGCATTTGGCGGGCAGTTGTGGTCCGTGATGGTGGAAGTTCAATTCTATCTGATCTTCCCGGTGATTGCCTTAGCGCTGCAGCGGATCGGGCCGAGGTTCTATCTCTCCATCATTGGGCTTTTTGTTATAATAAGATGTGCTGTCTTCTTGTTAAATTCGACTGTCTACGACCTGGCCTATTTCTCGATCTTCGGGAATCTCGATTGTTTTTTGATTGGATGCCTGGTCGCCGTCTTTTATAGCCGCAGCGAGGGCCAGAAATTTCCCTGGTATGCTTGGATCCTTGTTTTTGGAACCATCAACGCGGTCATCGTGGCGATGTATCGGTTGTTGGGATTGTCGGCGACCTCGCCCCTTTGGATCATTTGGCCCGATGTCCAAGGGGTTCTGTGGTCGGCCCTCATCATCACCTATGTTCGCGCCGATATCGCCGTGCCGCTGTCCGGGCTGTGGGGCTATTTGGGCAAGATCAGCTACTCGATTTACGCGTGGCATATTCTCGTCTGGATGGTCGTGGTCCGGCTAATGCCTGCACCATTGCTCTCCCCCTACTTCACCGGTTTGGCTGTGGTGTTGCCCGCGACGTTGGCGCTTGCGGCGCTGAGCTACACGGTCATCGAGGAGCCCTTCTTGCGGATGCGAACCAGATACGTCGTCAAGACATCCAACGAGACCACGACTTAAACCGTTTGTCGGCTGGCAAAGGCCGAGACGAACCGTGCTTCACGCCCCTTCAGCGGGGGACGATTTCGACGCGGCGGTTCCGGCTGCGTCCTGCCTCGTCGGTGTTACCGGCGACCGGCGCAAGCATTCCAACGCCGACACCGGTGAGTCGGCCGGCTTGCATGCCGTACCCTTTTTGAAGAGCCTCGGTAACTGCAGCCGCTCGGCGCCTGGACAGATCGAGGTTGTAGTCGGGAGCGCCTTGATTATCGGTGTGGCCGACAACGAAGAAGGAGCCCGTGCCAGCTTTCAAGAAGGCCGCGATCTGCTCGATCTGGGGCCGGGGTTCCGGCTTGATCGTGGCTTTGTCGGTATCGAATTGAACGCCGTACAGGACGGCCCGCCCTTGCATCGCAATATCGCCGGCCATCTTGCGGGCGTCGACAAGCTCCATCCACGCAGTAGCTGGCGAGCTTGGTGCTGATCCGCTCGATATGCGGGTCGATCTTCGTTTCGCCGACGATGGCGCCGACGCCGGCGGCGATTTGCTGCCAGGCGGTCGGGTTGGCCGTCTGACAGCCGGCGGCGGCGAGAGCGCATGCGACAACAGCCGCCGCGAACAGGCGTTTCATGATCATGGTGGATCTCCAGAGGAAGTAAGCGGCAGGCCCGGCCGCTGCGGGGTATCATCCTTCAAACGGAGGATGCGATTGTGAAACACGGGCCGTAGCGTGCCAGATGAGGCGGCAGCGTAACGGGTAAGTTCTATGAGAAAATCGAGATCGCTTTCGTATTACTTGAAGCGCGATATTTTACGCAGCAGATTGAAAGAAGAAAGACGACGTCGGAAGCTGTTAGACAATTCATTATACGCAACCAACGATAACAGACTTTATGCGAACGATTATCAGCCTTCGTTCGCGGAGAGTTCTCCGTCCGAGGTCAGCAGCACCCGGCCTGTGATTGGGGCAGGATAAGCCGAGAGCCAGCGAAAGCCGGACAGCCCCCACGCGCCGCCATCAGACGAGCTTCCCCAGCTCGTCCCGGCGGACGTCGAATGACGGGCAGGCCTTGGCGGCGTACTGGTTGTGGCCGGTCACCTTGCGGACCGTCGGATAGCGCGCGATTAGCGCCCGCACATGAGCGAGCAGCGCGGCCTTCTGGGCCGGCGTCCGGGTATCTTTGGGCGTCTTGCCGTCAGCCGCGACGCCGCCGACATAGACGACGCCGAGCGTGCCGCTGTTGTGGTTGGCGACGTGTGATCCGACCTGCGCTTCCGGGCGCCCGGGCTTCACGCTGCCGTCCAGCATGACGACCCAGTGATAGCCGATATCCTTCCAGCCCTGGCCGATATGCCAGCCCCTGATCGTCTCGACCGAGACGTCGCGGCCCTCAGGCGTCGCCGTGCAGTGGATGATGATCTCGTCGATCCTGCGCGAGGCGCGAGGCTGGGCGAAACCAGGCAGCGCCGGCGCTGCCGCCGGCGTCGAAGCGTCAGCGCGCGGCTCGGTCTTCTCGGCGATCGCCGCCTGCAGCGTCCAACCCTGTGCGAGGGATAACGCCCATGAAGCTCATCACGACCGCCACAGCGGCCCTGGCCGTCCTATTGTCGTCTGCACCTGCAGCCTACGCTGTGAACCAGCGCGCAATGTTCGCCTGTATGGATGCGCAACAGACCTTGCCACCCGCATCGCGGGCATCGATCTGTGCTTGCTACGTCGAGAAGGCCGGTTCCTGGTCTGTGCGGCTTGCCCACCTGATATCGTCAAAAGCCATCGTCTATGCCTCCAGGCGCTCAATGCTGGGAGAATGCCTTTCGGCCGATTACGCCGAGCAAAGCCAGCCTCGTAAGCCGCTCTGATGGCTGGGGACTCATCACCCGTGTTGCGGGTGTCGTGGCTCCTTCAAATGGATGATGTTTTGGCTTTGCGTTGAAGTCAATTTCGGTTGGGGGAAGCCGCGCGGATCAATTTGCCCATAGTTAGTCAGGAAAAGTCGCAATGACCGCCTTTGTCGCCTCCAGCCGATTTAATACCCCCCTCAATCTCGCAGTCGGCGACTCGCTCCAGATGACTTTGAACGGGAGCGTCGTCACACGCGAAGGGAGCGGCATCATTGGCGCGGGATCCAATATTCTGGCGTTCGAGGGCGATGTCATCGCGATCGCGGGGATCGGCGTCGTTCTCAACACCGGCTCGAATACCGTTTCCCTTAGCGCCTCGAGTTTCGTGTTCGGCGCTACGACAGGCCTCCTGCTCTCGGGCGGGGGCAACAGCTTCACCAATGTCGGCGGCATCATCGGCAACACCGCTGATGGTGTGCAGTTCACGCTGGGCAACAACACCATCGTCAACCACGGCGTGATCCAGTCCTTCGCTGACGGGCTCAATATCGATGGCACTGGCGGCAATAGCGTCACCAACACCGGACTGATCCAGACGACGAACTCGGATGGCATCAACGCCAACGGGTCCGGCAACGTGATCAACAATTCAGGAACAATCGATGGTGGCCAGGACGGCATCGATATCGACGGCGCGGGGGTGGGTACCTTCAATACGGTGATCAACACAGGCACGATATTCGGGCGCGCTCAGGAAGCCATCGATACTGCGGCCTCGAACGATGTCGTGATAAAC
>NNBT01000090.1_pt1 | contig 29279 bp, 21 predicted proteins | sample 1173831 | NCBI WGS metagenome assembly NNBT01 (sample SAMN07173936, study PRJNA388173) | plant metagenome | isolation source: symbiotic tissue sample KVJ10 | place: Norway: Troms, Kvaloya island | reverse complement strand
CCAAGGAAATTAGAGGTTTCTTGGACTCTGTTAATCAAAGCTTACCAACCGAGCAATGGAAAATACACTGTGTCCGTTTTGCCCCTAATTGCCCAGTACAAAATCCGATAGAAGATATTTGGTTACAAGCTAAAACATGGGTTCGACGTTTTTGTGCTTTAATTCCTTCATTTTCACATTTAAAGTGGATGTTTGAGTGGTTTATTAGACACACTACTTTTGATTTTGATACTCTACAGATGTACGGAACTTATTCAAAAATCAAATAGGATTCCTATAKTAATTTAATAAGTATACTCACTAAGTATACATAATTTATACTACAAATATTTTTGTAACATGATCACTGCATCGTTTCTCGCACCCGTAGCCTCACCCCAAACTCTCGCGGATACCTCTGCACCCCCTCGACCAATGGATAAACCTGCAAAAACCCAAGTTCCATCGGTTCGACTGCTAAACTCAAAATCGCTGACTTTAAATCTCCTCTCGCATCAGGAGGCGCTATCAGCGAAACCGATGCACCTTGCTTAAACGCTTCCTCCACCTGTTCTCGCCAGTTGGGTTCATTCAGCCAAACTGTGCGATCGCCCACTTGCAAAACATCCAGTAAAATTTCTCTATCTGCGTTGGGAATCACAGCAAAGGGATTATAGGAAGATAAGGCACGCGATCGCACTATATTTCCCCTTGCCCACAACAGCCCATAAATCACTTGAAACCGCCAATAGGGATTAGGCTGCACTAAACCAAGATGCAACAACGCCCGATCTAACTTGTCATCGTTGCTGGCGACATAAGCAAACACCCGCGCATCAATTTGGATACCTAAACGCGCTTCTTCCTGATGCCACAAACGAATCAAATCCAGCAGTAGTTTATCGGTTTCCGGGGTACTTCCAGGACGCAAAACTCGTGCGTTAATTGCAGTCATCACCGGATGCGTTACCAAAATCCCCTCAGAGGACAGGACTTTGCGGAGGCGATCGCTAGCCTGTTTTAATTCACTATGTCCTGCGGCTAACCGCACATCAGCCATTGCATCGGCAACATCTGCACTGGTTTGGGTTAACTCCAGTAAACGAGTAAGTTCCGAGTCCACAATCTCAAAATCTCCAGGTGACAACGCACTCTCCGCCAAACGGAAAAAATTCGCCGGATCAGCAGCATAGCGCCGCAAGATTTCCTCAATCACCCCGCCCCCGCCAATGGTAGACTCAGTTATCCAGATTTCCTCTATTCCCTCGGAAATAGCAGGTGCATCTGGTGGACGCGGGCCAGGATCGATATCTAAAATCAGGTCGCCCAAATCAAAGTGGGGACACAATTGCCCGCAAGCATCCAGCAGCGCCCCTCCCAAGGTCGCTTTAAAACGTAAACCTGCCCAAGAATGCCACTCTTCATCAGGTTCTGACCAGAGAATCGGTGCAAGTTCATTGAATATAGTTTGGATGATGTCTGCGTTGCCAAGTACCAGCAATCTATCATGTACCCTCTGCCGTCCCTGAATTTGTTCTGGTGCAGATTCTCCTTCTTCCAGTAGGGTTTCTTCGACATTCAAGGTTTGAAAGATATTGTCCAGAACCCTTGCCATTTCTTGACCCATATTTTCACCCAAAAGCATCTCAAAAGCTTCAGGTAGGTAGATTTGGTCTGCCAAGGCGCGGGCGGTCAGCATCGATATATATATTTGATAAAGCCATTCCCGTTGAAAGACATTTGTTAACTCACACAATCTATCATCTGTCAATACCCGATATCGGAAATATGCCGTGCGAAACGCCCGAATTTTCTCTTGATTGGAATCGCTGGGACTGATGTTGAAATTGGGTGGAATACAAAAGCGAAATACTAGACCGTCAACAGATTGGGCAAATCCCACAGCCGCAGGACTACCATCCTGTCTCTGGGTGAAGCGAATTGTCGTATCGAGTTCCTGGCCATTGTCGAACCGGATGTTCGCATGGGATGCGATCGCAAACCGCCGCACTTCCACCGGTGATTGTTGAGTGTGAGTAAAGCAACAAACTTCTGTAATAAGTTTGCACCACGGGGAACCTTGAGGCAGTTCGAGTTTTATTCCCAAGTCGGGTGGTATAATTTGACTGCACCATTCCAATTGGGCGTTAGAGGTAATTGAAATATTAGGCGGAACTTGGGTAGGATTAATTGCCCAAGGGCGAATACAGCGAATATCTGCAACTTGCCCATCTTGCCATAATTGAAAATACCCTGCTTCTTCAAATTCGGCACAATAATCTTCTACGGGTAATTCTTGTTCTCTTTGTTGCAAGTCTGGCGGTGCAATCCAGTGGGTTGCATAGATATGCTGCACCCCGAAACGGCGCGTTGCCCTGCCTGGAGTAAAGGTTTTCAGGGCTTGGATAATGGGCATGGGGTTAATATCTGGCTCACCGTTGCGCGTCTGTGCTGGTGTAGTAATCGTTACTTCTGGCAACAGCAGGTCACTAAATAAGTTCGGGGGAACAAAATCAGGTAACGGGTCACGGGTTTGATAGTCTTTGTCTGATTCATCTTGCTGAATGGGAAGGCGCTTCCAACCAGACTCTAAACGCCGTAGCAAAGTCGGAAGTACCGCCATCATCAATGACCTGGGCGGTTCCCAAAGAATTGCTTCGACTTCATCTTTGGTAAGGTGTAGTGCTGATTGCAGATATGTTTCTAAGTTGCGTTGTCCTGCTTCTGTTTCCAGAATGTTTTTGATCAGTTTTATTTCTAGTCGCTGACGGTTAATTAAGTATAAATCAGTAGTAGCAAAGTCTCTCCAGACACTTCCTCTAGTTGCAGCTAATTGCTGTCCTACCCAATCCATAAAGGCGAAAACTGCTTGAATGCGAATAACATAGCGGTTGGCAATGGGAAGCGATCGCTTTTCTAAAACCGGATTAAACAGCATATCGTAGCCTTGATAGGCAATGCGATCGCGTCCGTAATCAGAAAGCACAACCACTGTCCAAGGTCGCATACTTCTGCGTCGTCCCGCCCGTCCCTTCCTTTGCAAGAAAGATGCCATATCTCGCGGCGCTTTGTGCTGAATGACACCTCCAACTTCTGGGTCGTTAAATCCCACTTCCAGGGATGCAGTAGCAACAATCACGTCTGCATTTGGCGTAACTCCAGTATCTTGGGAACTGGTGCGTCCAATGCTTAAAGGCAGTTGCAAACCGTGACCGATTTCTTCACACAATAGCCAGGATTGTGCGGCAATCAGCCTTTCTCTACCATCAGTTGCACTATGCGATCGCAATGCTGCTAATGGCTGTCGTCCTCGCAAAGGATGACCCCAACTGTCTCGACCTTCGGCATCCAAAAGGTTGTGGAATAAGCGATTGGTAACATCTAAGTCATCAGTGAAGGCGAAAACACGGGAACCATAAAAACCTTTACTAGGGGGGTCTTCAGATGGGTCGAGTACACGCCGCAGCAGCATCGCCGTTTGGATGCTGGTAGATAAAAGACTTGTCCCTGATACTGGGTCGCCCCTGAGAACCAATTGATACTCCATTCCTTCAGCAATTTGGTCTTCACTAGGAGAAATTTCTTCCACTGAACCAGGGTTTAAACCTGTAAGTTGACTGAAAAATTCTGCTGCACTTTCTAGAGTTGCCGAAAGTCCAGTAAATTGGACTTTCTTGTTAATGATTTTCTGCCAACGCCGCAGCAGGTAAGCAACTTGTGCGCCGTGGATACCTGTATAAGTATGCACTTCATCCAACAAAACTAGCTGAGGCTTTTTTGCTGCCGCGATGCCAAATACATGACCGTAACGGGAGTCTCCCATAGACCGATTTAGCATTTCTGTGCTGGTAAAAACTAGGTCTGGGGGAGTTTTCGCCATGCGATCGCGTGTCAAAATTACTTCATCTTCTTGGATAACAGCACTACAGGATGGGTTGAGACAAGAAAGTTTTTCTCTACCAGCTTCCACATCAGCCCGTCGCCAAGATAGCGCACCCTCGCATCTGGGACACCGCAGGTAAGGACAAGTAAACCCACCACTTTCAGCTTCCCATTTATCCTGCACCCGATCCAAAATTGCGCTTCTGGGAGTTAAGCCAAAAAATGCACCAATGAGAATTTTACGCTTACCTTCTGCTTTGAGGACAGCATCGAGACGACGTGCTTCTTGATAGGTTTCAGAAAATTGGTCTTTGAGAAGTTCGTTACGGGGATAAATTGCCAGTCCTTTACACCAATACTCATCCTTTCTCAACAAACTTGCAATATGCGCCAATGCTGGTAGGTAAAAAGATAAAGTCTTCCCCGTTCCTGTCCCAGCACAGACAATCATCCCGCGACTTTTTGTGCTGTTTAAATCCCGCAGCATCCGGCTTGTAGCGCGTAGCTGGAAGTCTGCAAGTTGAACCTCACCGCGATCGTTAGAACGCAGTATCGCTGTAACGGCTTTTTGCTGTATGGGAGTTAGCAGTTTGTCTGCTGCCAACTGCTGAATTACTGCTTCTGGGGTAATATATCTTTTGGGATAAATTCTCGCACGGATTTGTAGGCGATAATCAGCAACTAAGGTAGGAGATGTTTGCCAATTATTATTCGGGAAGAGTTGGCGAAGACGGGCAAATAATCTCACCGCTTCCGCCATCCTGGTGCGGAAAAGGCGATCGCCTCTAAGGTTGAATTCAAACAACAGTTTGCGATCGAGGATTTGGTCTAAAAAATCCCAAACATCCTCATCAATCTCGCAAGTATTTATAAAATCTTCCGCAAGTTCTGCAATTTCATCCTCAGAAAATCCCCCATCAACAATTCCCCACGTCAAAAGTTGAACTTCCTGGCGTTCCAACTTATCTAAAAATTCTCTAATTATTTTATCCCAGTTGGTAGTCACCCTTGCTCTGCCCTTACTTTATTTTAACGTGAGTTCGACGGATAGAAAAGCTCAAAAAGCTCACTAGATAAGAATTTGCTTAACTGGATAGACGAAGTGCGATGCCTGCGGCGGGCTACGCCTACGCTACGATTGATTGAGAATCAGCAAAAAAGTCACAAAAAAATGCCGAGACTAAGAATATCTAACAAAAATGAGGGTCTCGGCTATGTCTACAATTGTATCTCGCCTGGACATTACACAAATTTTCTGCGACGTAGATGATTTCTGTCAGCAATGGGAAAATCTCTGGCAGCAAGTACCGCAATTACCATCGACAACGGGAGAACGGCGCAGCACTTCCCGGATGCATTTATCAGAAGTGATGACAATAGTCATCGCATTTCATGGCAGTGGATATAAGACTTTCAAAGAATTCTATACCATGCATGTGCTTCCAGGATGGCATAAAGCATTTCCCAATTTAGTTAGCTATACTCGGTTTGTGGAACTGATGCCCTGGTGCTTAATGTTATTATGCTGCTTTTTACATACACGCACAGGAGAAATTACTGGGATTAGCTTTATTGATTCCACCCCAATTAATGTTTGTCATAACTGTAGGGCACATTCTCACAAGGTGTTTAAAGGATTGGTGAAATGGGGAAAGAATTCTGTGGGCTGGCACTTTGGGTTTAAGCTTCATTTAATTATTAATGATTGTGGAGAATTACTCGCATTTTCACTAACCCCAGCAAACGTAGATGACCGAAAACCAGTCCCAGAGATGACTAAGGACTTAATTGGTAAACTTTTTGGTGACAGAGGATACATCTCTCAAAAACTATTTGAGGAGTTGTATGAGCGAGGGTTGCAGTTAGTCACAAAATCTAAGAAGAAAATGAAAAATCGTTTGGTAAAACTGATTGATAAGATTCTGTTACGCAAACGTGCTGTAATTGAGTCGGTCAATGACCATCTGAAAAACATTTGTCAAATAGAACACTCTCGCCATCGTAGTCCATTTAACTTTTTGGTTAACTTGATGGCTGGTTTAGCTGCTTATACCTATTTGCCTAAAAAACCTTCAATTGACATTTACCCAAAAGATTTGCCTGCGCTACCTCCTGCCATTTTTTAGTTCCGTCGAACTCACGTTATTTTAAATCAAGCGAATTTTTAAGGAATCAGCAATCCCATGTTGATTAATCCAATCTTGAACTTCTGAAGTCAAAAGATTTAAAGGCGCTCCTTGATTTGCTGCTGCTCGAAGAAAATGCAATACAGCTTCAGGAACTTCATCAGAACTAAGACTATCCCAAGCATGTTTTAATTGTTCAATTTCACGCTCACATATTGTAAAATCAGCATTATTTTTAGGATAGATAACGTTTTTTATCTTCTTATCTATAATCTGAATTTGCAAAACTGTTTGTTTAAAAGCTTCTACTTTAGCCAGCAAATTAAGGATTTCATTGTTAGTGCTAGGCATTTGTTGATCGCGGTAGCTTTTCCATACTTCGCTCAATTGCTGTTCTAGCGTAGTTTTTAGACTATTTATATTTGAATTTAAAAAACTACCTTTAAAATTTTTATTCTCAAGAATCCAATCAGGATTCTTTTGTAAATTCTCCTCAGCATTGATAACGAAACTTAAGATAGACTCTGCCTTATGAGTTAAATCAATATTGTTAATACCTCTTTGGCGAAAAGCTTTTAATGCTTCCACAAGTGGCTGAATGCTTGCAAGTGCATCAGTAATTTGCTTTTGCCTAGTTTGAATAATTTGAAGATTATCTAAATTTTTTCGCAGAGCTTGTTTTTTTTGAGATAATTCAATTAGTTCCTGTGATTTTTCTAAGAGCATTTTGTTTCACCTTTAATTTCATTCATGAGATTGCGTAAGTTAGCTAACCCCTCACAAATTTCTTGGTAACTATATTCTTCCGTTGCAACACCTGGTGCTTCTAACTCCGTAATACGACTTTTTGCTTCAAGAATCGAAGCATCCAGAAAATTATTTGTGTTTTTAAGAAATTCTGAAGAATCAGTAATGACTTTTTGATAATCTTCACTCAAATACTGAAGTAATTTACCGATGTTATTTTCTGGGTTTTCTTTTTCAGTTTGTACACGCTTCATGGTATCTCTGTAAGGGTTAATTGCTGTACGCCTAAATTGTTCTAACACAGTTGTCATCAAGTCTTTTTTACCACGAAATACACCTGCATCTTCTGCTGCTTCCATTGCAGATTTGATAACGTCAATGACATCTTTTTTCTTAACATCTTCTCCTAGTTCGGATATTAGACGCTGATAGATATCTAACTGTCGTTCGTACTCTTCTTGGATGGCTTTATTTAGTAGTTCATCTATATCTTGACGTACTTTACAAAGCTTATAAAAATCAGATGATTGATTGGGACTATCTGAAAATTTATCGCGGATATCTTCGGGAATTTCACATTGAGGTTGCCAAGTTTTTCTAACCTTCTCTAGAGATTCAATAATTTGGATTGCATCAATAATTTGAAACTGTGTTGAGCTTCCTTTGGTACAAGCAATTCGACTCTGAACAATTTCTAATAAGTCCTTACGATATTTTTTGAGTGATTTAAATAACTGTTTCCAACTGGAAGCACGATTTTCATGATCGCTGTTTTCTATTTCTAGGAATAAAGCATTAATCACATCTTCTAAGGAATTTGTAGAATGTCCCGCCATTGTGGAGGTTATCGCCAGTAATTCTACTGCTGCTGGTACTGGGTTCCAAGCTTCTCCAAACTCACGAGGGTAAAGGCGAATTTGCTCTAAAACGTACTGGCTCCATTTTTCTAATTGTCGAGTGTAGGTACGGAAATAGCGATCGCCATTTTCAAACTTCCAGTTTTTATAATGGCTATATAGTAGGATACCTTGAAAGGCGATCGCAGTTGTACGAAACTCGTCCACATCATCAGGATTAAGTGGAAGCGATAACTTTACCCCAGCGATTGTTTCTCTTGTAACCCTTGGACTATAAAAGACTATATTTCTTTGTTTAAAAATTTTATTACCTTTATCAACATCCTCCCGTGACTTGGACGATCTGGCAAAACTTCCTTGCAGTAAAATTTCTGAATCCCAATTAATTCTTTCAATAATCGCAGGATAAATAAATTCGCGTAGTGGTTTTCCTAAATCTTGATGTAAAATTTCTTGATTATTCCAATTATCTAAAAGCTTTATTTGTTCTGCTAGTTTATTTGGCAGAATTTCTTTCTGAATATCTTCTATTTCTTCAGGTATCGTTTGATAGCTTGTTACAGATTCTCTGATTTGTGGTATTACATAACTAATTTGAGATTGTGGTATAACACGCTTAATTTCAGTCTGCTTAATTTTGATTCCAAGCGGAGGTAGATTTAAAGCTGTGTGAATTTGTATGGGTAAATCACAAAGCTCATTGCTGTCAGTCCATAAATCTATTAGTATTTCACGACGGTCAAAGTTTTGGGGATCTTTAGCTTTTATGTCTGCCTGTAACATCGCACTCAGACGCATTTTCCCGAAATGCTCTCGCAGGCTTACAGAAGGGAAAACCCCTTTTTTAATATTATCTAATCCATTTTCAAGAGTGTACTTCAACACATCTTTAATCAAAATTCGCGGGTTAAAATTACCAGTGTTAACTCTATGCTGCATTTGCTCTAAAGCTTTGGGTGTAAAAGGATATAAACCTATTCCATTTACATTTTCAAAACCAGCGTGACAAGCTTCGCGGTGTTCGCACTCGCTACAGGCACTTACAAGAGGTTCATTTTGAAAATTATCTTCCTGATTATTAGAAGTTGCCCAATCAAGAATAACTTTATCTTCTAAGCGAACTGTATTCAGATATCTAGCAACAAAGTCTTGAATATCATCTTGGGTAATTAAAGATTGATCCCCAACTGTGCCAACATCAAGATTAACACTGAAGGTAAGGCGCTGTTTGACTGTATCAATTAAACTCTCAAAATAACCTGTAGTACAAGCCAATGCGGTGCGAATGGCACACATTGGTTTACTTCCTAATTGTTGAGGTCGTGCCAAAACTGCTTCTAGTACTTCTAGGTCTATACCTTGTAACTTCGCAAAGTCTTCAATTAACAGAACTAATTCAACATTTTGTTCTGCCAATGTCTCCCGAACTTCGCACATTAATCTTCGCAGGTCTTCCCGACCCAAATTCAACACTTGGGTAATGGCTTCATTTAGGTGCTGGTTCAACCAGTCTACGGTTATTCTCTTGATTTCATCGCTACTCCAAAGCTCAGTATAAAAACTTCGAGACCTTTCTCCAGCTTTTTGCAAATCCAAAAGGTTATTAGGCAAGTCATCAATAGAAAATTCTCGCCTTTCTTCGACAATCTCTACAGTATCTCTACGTCCCAAAATATGGATGACTAAGCGATGAATAATACCATTATCTCTAAGCCAATAATGTTCCCGAAAAAATGGGTCATATAGAAGAGAATCAAGCTCATCAATGAGGTAATTATGCTCATCAGTTAGTTGAGTTCTATCACGTTTCCCATCATCACCTACTGCTGCTGCCAGTTGATTGAGAAGTTGTACCCGCGCCTGAGTTTCAGTTAAGGTATTAGTTGCTCGTTTTACTCTTTCCCGATATTCATCAAATCTTTCTCCCTCCATACCTTCGAGGATAAGACTGACAATATCTTTCAGATTTGTACCAATTTTAGGAATCAATAATACCTTACGTTTCTTCGTCGATTTGATATTAGCCGCCAACCAACGTATTAGGTGCGATTTACCTGTACCAGAACCGCCTAAAACTGGCACGAAAGCAAAATCTTTTTCTGCGAGAAAATCCTTGAGGAATTTCTGCTCATCGTATTCAACCTGCGATGATGCCTTTATAAGTTCTTGGCGATACATGGCAATGGGATGGTGAGTAGCCAAAAACAGATGATTTGGGGGTTGGGTTGCTTCCACATCCATAACCCGGCGAACTCTTTCCAAATTCCAGCAAACAAACTTTTCAAAAATCATGAGTTCTCTCCTTGCCAAGTAATATGAGAAATTCGCCCATCATCATCGACTTGGTTATTCGCTTTTGGTAGAATCATTAGGTCAGCATCAGATTCTCTTTTAAGCTGGATATAACCTTCATCTCGTAAGCGAAACAAAGCAAACGCAGTGCTAGTAGATAAATAATTAAGTTGACGACCACCAATATTTGTTTCAATTATTTCTCGAAACTTACCTGTTTCAAATAGAGGGCATTTTTTTGCTAATCTATCAATAAATTCTCGAATGAGAAGTTTTGCACCAACCTGATCATTGAATAAATTCTTCAAATTTCGTTTTATATAAAGCGTAGGGTCAGGAACAGTTACTCTTTTTCCTCCCAAAGCATGACCCCAAGCTAAACCCATGTAGCACATCCAGTCATCCATTTGACCGTAAAGAGTGCTATTCGTCATTCTGAGTAACTCACCAACTTGTTGTTTACTGACTTGATTTTGAATCGCTTCCCAATTTCCCGGAGCATCATAAATATTTTGTGCTAAGTACCAAGCACAAACAAGACCAAAGTCTTCCTCATCTGTATTACCAGAGGCAAAAAATAAGGTTGCTAGGGTATTAGGTAATAATTGATCACCAATCTGAGGATTTATAGAATCCTCGGTAAGACTTGGATTTATAGCTATTTCATCTTCCTCTTCAATCAAAAGACCTATATTGTGAACTCCATTGACGATTCTATTTTTTATTTGATTGATTGTTTTACGGAACATAGGGCGACCAGGAGGCGCGTCTTTCACAAGTTCATCAGGAGAAAGAATTTTTTCTAAAACTTCTCTTTTCTCCTTTTGTCCTTTTTTTTGTAATAAGTATCTAAAAATGCCTCTAACTCTACTGGGTGTAGCGAGAGGTTCTTTGAGTACGCTCATATACCAATCTCCGCGCAAAAAGGGTCAAATTTAAACTGCTGTCCTGAAAAAATATCAATCAGTCGTCGGTCAGTTCGACTGGGATCTGGTGTATCTTTAGATAGTAAAATAACGCGCGGAGCCTTAAACATACTATTTTTTGATAAATAATTGTAAGGTAATTGTTCTGCTTCAGGATGGAAAATAAGAGTAGGAATATGTGGCATTTTTACTGGCTGATAGGTTTCCCAGAAAAATATGAAAGCGTTTGGGATTCTGTTTACTTCCTTAATCAATGTTTCCTGTAACTCACAAGGGATAATAATATTTATCATCCCTTGTTCTACAAACCATTTCAATACTTTATTTATGCGGCGCTTCCTACTTTTATCTTCTAAATATTCATAAAAAATAAGCATTAAATTATCGCCCAACAACAAGCGTTGCAGTTCTTCACCGACAAAAAATTTTGGTTTTTGCCAAACGGGGCTTGGTTCAGGCATAATTCCTGAAAACGGGTTCACTCCATTTTTTCTACAAACAGGACAACCTCCACAAGCACGATAGGCTCTCACCGGATTTCTGGTTTCTGGAGTGTGACCTGGGGGAATACTATAAGCCTCTGCAAAGATTTCTGAAATACAACGTTGAGGTTTTAAAGCCTCTTTCATTAGTTGCAGATTTTTATAACTCCAGTTTTGACGTTCTTGGCGAACTGGTTCAACTTCAGATTCCCAAGTTAATTTTTCTAAATGAAGCTGATTGCGGATACGAATAATGCGAGAATTTCGGTACAAATCCCAAGCTGCTTGATAAGCTTCTTCCGATTCTGATTCAGAGTTTTTCTTTTGAGGAGGTTCTTCTGAGTCAATTTCAATTAGATTTGCTCGGTTCATCAACGTTAAAGTGCGTATATTCCAAGCCCTATTTTGGTAATTTATTTTATCAATCGTTTTGTCTTGAAATGAACGAGGCGTTTCTATTGGTACGCGAAAGTGTCCATCACCTATAGTTTCTTTTTTGTAAAACATAGTTTGCCAACGTTGCAAACCCAATTCAATAGTTATCGCTGATTTATCATTTAGCCCTTCAGCAATTATGAAGTCTTCCTTTGTATATAATGTGATCGATAATGAAGCTTTCCCGTCTCGTCCTCCTCGTCCAACTTCTTGATAAAAACGGTCAATAGTTTCAGGAATACAAACGTGAATTACTGCTCTAACATCTGCTTGGTCTATACCTAATCCAAAGGCAGAAGTAGCAACAACTATATCAATCTTTCCTGACCGCCATTTTTCAATTAATTGCTCACGTTGCTGAGTAGTAGATTTACCTGTCATCAGGTCACATCTTTTAAATCCAGCGCGAGTTAATTCTCGTTTCCAATCCTCGACATCTTTAACTTTAGTTCCGTAAATAATTAAGGGGCGGGGAAGATGAGAAACCGCCTCAAGTAGCCTTTGTTTTCTAACTTCTTCACTCTCACATCTTTTAAACCAATAAGCAGGCTCTGGTCGCAACTGTACAGCAGATATAACTTGTAAATCTTTCCCAAATAATGTTTCCAGGGTGTCTAAAGAAGATTCTGTTAATGTTGCTGTTAGTAATAAAGTTGTGAAAGAATTAAGACGCAATAAATCTCTTCGCAAACCAGGAATTTCTTGAAATGCGGGACGAAAATCATCACCCCATTGCTCTACCATGTGCGCTTCATCGATAATAAAATACCGTAAAATTCCCAGTTTAGCTGCTTCGTACAGAGCAGGTGCCAGAGAATCCATTAAACTTTCAGGAGAGGTAAAAATTATCCTTTGGGTTCCGGCGCGAATGCGATCGCACATCCCTTTTCTTCTTTCTTTACCCTCTACAGAATCATCGCTATAATAAGCTGTGGCATGGTGTACAAAAGGTTTTAATGCCCGTTCTTGGTCAATAGCCAATGCTGTAGTCGGGACAACTACCACGCTGACACCATTATTGTTTCTGGAGTTCAGCAATGCAGGTAGTTGAGCGCAAAGGCTTTTTCCTGCACCCGTAGGTAAGTTAATTACTAAAGTTGAATTATCAGGAGCAGTCAAAACTGCACGAATTGCTTCACGCTGTCCGATACTACGATAAGCATCTAACTCTACGAGTTGCAAAAACGGGTCGCCGACAACGGGTTCATAATTCCGTCGGTTTTCTTCTTTAAATAAAGGTGCATCTGGCGGATATTGGTCAGCCAGGTCAAGCCATTCTGGTTGCCAAGCACGGGCGCTGATGAGATAGTGTTCTTTATCTTCGCGCAGCACGGTTATACTAGCCGACTCCCAAATACTGCGATTAGGAAAAGGAGGTTTGCAAGGTACTAAAAGAGTCGTTGCAGAACTTCCACCCTGTTTTGCATCCTCGTGCCGCAACACATGACGCACCAGACTAACAATGTCCCCAGACCCAGACGAGTTTCGCAGCGCATCTAATAAGCGCCGATGACAAGGTTCTGAAACATTACTAATATCTTCAGGAATTTTACCTGTTTTGAGAATTTCCCGAAGTTCTGAGAATGAGTCAATCATAAATCATCCTCCTCAGATTTAGCTGGTGGTCGCCCAGAAACGATAATAAAACCCACAGAATCAAGACGAATGCTAGGATGACGAATTCCTTCAATAATTACTTGGTTTAATGCCGTTTCGTTATTGAGTTCTTGCTCCAGTACCGTATTATAAATTCGCTCTTGGTTAGTAAGTCGGTTGAGACGCAAGCGCAATTGGTCTAGTCTCTTACCTAACTTTTGTTCAGCACGGATGGCGCTATTTTCACATAATGAAATAAATTCGGGACGCTGACTGAGTAATTCTAAAGATGTATCACGCGCGTGATAGCAAAATTCTTGCCACCTGCTAGACTCAATAAAATTATCAAGAATAGATAAACGACTTTTGGCTAAGTTGTAATCTCGACATTTACCGCCTTGAGGTTTATAAGGACGTTGCAGGATAGTTAACAATGTTTCATCTTCAACTGCACACATTGGTTCATATCGTGCATCAATAAATACACTTTCTACAATTGGAGGGAATAACCCATCTACGCGTCTTTGCAAAGTTTTATCTTTTGTGGTGTTTTTGTAATTCGTTAAATTTGTTTCAATAACGTAATTCAATCGGAAACCATACCACTCTTCACCTTCCCCAGAATCCCAAGTTTCTGCAACTCGCCACATAGCAAAGGCTTGACCCCGGTCGTCCCAATGGATATAAGATGATAGTGCTTCTACAAATTTTTCACCAATGCGGTAGAGCTTTGCACCAAGCTGTTGATTTGCTACCCTACGGTTAAAAGTCCCAAATTCTTCTAAAACCCCTGCAAAATTGCTGCTTAAATCGTTTGCTGGAATTAATGTATTTCCGGTAGGTTTATAACGCTTAAGTGTCGAAAAATTAGGATTAGTGATTGGCTGAAATCTCAATGCATCACAAATCCAATCTTCAGTTACTTGCTGGATTTCTTGATGACGGGCATCATAATCGTCTAAAGCTTGAAAATATTGGGTAGCGTTCTCATCCAGAGCATCAATTTCATCTAGGGCATTTTGTTCGCTAATTTTTACTTGTTCCTGCTCAATTTCTTTTTGAATTATTTCTATACTTTCTAATAACCCATTTGCACCAGATTTAAACACAATTTCTGCTAACAAAGGTAATTTTTCATCAACATAAAACTGGAGACTGGCAATAGATTTCCCAAAGATATTAAACCCTTCTTTTAATAAGCGATACCATGCATCATGGAGACTATCGGGTAAGTCTACGCCAGCAAATACTGTAAACTCAACTTTCAATAAACGACCAATCCGGTCTATCCTACCAATTCTTTGTTCTAGGCGATTTGGCGACCAAGGCAAGTCAAAACATATCATGTCGTTGGTAAATTGTAAGTTACGACCTTCTTCGCCGGAGGAGTCGCAAACTAAAATAAAGCATTTGGGGTCTTTTTTAAACCGATTTAAGTTCTCCTCTATTTGAAAGGGAGTTTGTCCAACTTGATGACTGACAATAGTCCCCTCACCAAAACGATCGCTCAAGTAACGAACAATTTCCGCGCAAGTTTGCACAAAACTGGTAAATATAACAATTTTAGGCAGACTGTCTCCCGGTATCGGTCTTTTTAGCCGTTTTTGAACCTCTGCAAGCAATTTAGGGAGGTTGGATTTCAAGGATTGTAATTTTAAAGGTTCGCAGAGTTGATAGAGGATAACTGTCTTGAGTAATTCAAGGCGATCGCCATCCTCTGACGGTTGTTCTATAATTCGCAGTAGGGTTTGCAAAATCTCTGCTTCCCCAGCAAATTTAGGAGTTTCAGTCAGAATGCGAACACTATCAGCGCCAAACTCCTGAATTAATTCCGCAGTGGATACACTATTTAAACGTGCTTGAATTACCTGTTTTAAAATACCCAGCCAAGTACCAGAAGCACGGAAAAACAATAGAAAAATGTGGTGATATTGTTTGTCATCAGGAGTTATATCACGCCACTCTTCAATTAGTTCGTGGATGTCAGGCGATCGCTCATCTAAATCGTACTCGGTTTTCAGTGTAATATTACGGTCAAAAATTACATCTTCTACGGAAGCGCGACGATTGCGAAGCATCCTTCTGTGAAGTCTGTAGGTATCGCTAATATGGATACGAATTGCCCTGACAATTTCAACTATATCGCCAGCCTTTACTTGTAAACTATTTTCTAGATTGTCTGCCAATTCCAGTAAATACTTGTCTTCAGGAAACAGGTTGCGGAGATTTTTGAGATTAGTTTTCAGGACAAAGGGGTTTGCGCCTTCTTTAAATGACAGGAGAATTCGACCAATGTCTTGGCGTTTTACTACCCGGTCACGAAAACCTGCTAAGTCATCAAGTTGATAGGTTGCAGGATCGAGCAGATGCAGCATTGCTAGAAAATCTTGCTCGTGGTTGAGAACCGGGGTAGCCGATAATAGAAGCAGGCGATCGCTTTTATGAGCAATATTTTTGCAAGTCTCAAAACGCTGTAGCACAGTTGCATCGCTAGAGGTCGCCATTGCCGCAATGTGGTGTGCTTCATCTAAAATTAGCAAGCCAATATTCGCTTTTGGGTTGATTTTGTGAATATCCTCAACCGCCAGCACTGCTACCCGCTTGAGAAAGTGGGAGATGTAAAACTTATTTTCTAATTCTTGCTGCCATTGTTCCAGTAAATATTGCGGAACTAGCACTACCGCACGTCCAGAAGGTTCATCTAATAAATATTGACGAAGAATAGCACCAGCTTCGATGGTTTTTCCCAGTCCAACTTCATCCGCTAATAAATATCGTTGAATCGGATCTTCGAGTACACGACGGACAACTTCAACTTGATGTGGATAAAGCTTAATATTGGCGGAAATTAATCCCGTCATTCCCCGACTGACAGCGCGTTGTAAAATTAAGCATTTAACAAAAGCAAAGCGTCTATCGTGAAAATAGGGCGTTTCTTGCCCCTTCATTGCCAGAATTTCAATGGGGTCTGCTAGAGGTAAATTGCAACGCACGTATACTTGTTCTTCGCTAACTGCGATCGTCTTTTTATCAGGTAAGTCAATGCGATACTGATAAAGTTCCTCATCCCATTCGTAAATTCTGCCGATAAGCCATGCCTCTTGGCTTTCCAGGCAAATATAGCATCGAGTTTGGCGTTCTAGTTTTAACTGAGATAGCGAACTTAAGGGTAAGCTTTTTTCTATCCGTTGCCCAACTGAGCAAAAATACTCAACACTTGCCTGGGTATCAGATATATCGATTACCTTCCCTATGCCCAAGCTGTTGTTTTGGGAACGTACCAACGAACCAAGTATTATCATACTCCCAGTCCACTAAGTACGTTAGCATTAACCTTCCTGTAGCACGCACACAGCGTCTTGTATCCGAGTGCTATTCGCTTCTTCCAAGATAGCTTCTCTAACAGAGAGACACCGTTAACGCGGAGCCTAGCATAATCTAAACTTAGGCAACAGCATAACTCTAGGTGTCCTACCACTGTGGTAAAAGGTAAGTCACAAACTAACTTGTCAGTATGTATTTTCCAATTTGCTAATTTTTGCAGCTTGATTTGTAAGAAAGCAATTTGCATCACTATAAATTTACCAGTAGTACACCCAGAGGGAGGTAAGTATATCTTTATTATGCTTCCCTTAAAAAAGAAAAACTAACACCTATGATTTATTGTTCTAAACACATAAACCAGTAAAAATACTGGATAAATAACAAATAGCAGCTACATTAAAACTTCTTGAAAACCATTCCTGTTGCGAAACTTGCTGTCATATTGCTCGTTCCACCACAACCAACCAGTAGAATCTGCCCAGACATTGTGCTTTCTCAACACTTCTGTTCGGGTTAACGCCAGTCCTCCCAAAACAAATTCTGGTCGGCTCCAAGCTAATAGTTCATCAAGTTGCTCTACAGACAAACCAAATTTTAAGCCTGTAGTTCTAGTTTTATCAACTTTCAACAATCCGCCCAAGGCAATGTAATCATAACCAATATCCCGATAAACACTAATCAAAGAAGTTAAAAAACTTTTGGGTGAATCATAATGAGGAGGAAAAGAATTTAATTGAGGAACCAACTTTTGTTGCCAATTATAAATTGAATATCCTACTTGAACAACACCAATCAAAGTATATTTCCTTGGCTTTTGCCAATACTCTTCCCAAGTTAATCTAGCTAAATGAAGTGATAGTAATGGCTCTCCAAAAATATCTTGTGTAAAAATAAAATCAGGCGAAAATTGATCGCAGCGTTCTAGATATTCTCTGATTTTATGCCGCAAATGTTGTTCAGAAGCAAATTTTCGTTTACGTACCCAACGATTATAAAAATATTCAGAATGTGTTTCATAATACCAAGGAAAATCTTGATTACCAAAAACGCCACTATCTATAAAAAAAGGTTTATTAAAATCACGGATATCTCTTAAAAGACTTTTGTTAGATGAGATAGGTGCCAAGATACCGTAATTACCTTGTAAATTCCTTAATCTATTGAATAAACCTAACCAGTCTACTGAAAATACTGGAAGGAATTTATGTTCAATATTCATATCTATCTTAATAAAGTAGAATTGAGTTTATCTAAATTCTAGATTAGATTTATTCTTTCGTACTATCAATATTACAATTTCCAGCATTCAAAAATTCTTGAAACCGCTTATAAAACACATAAGTGTTGTGAAAACCACGTCTACGATTACGGTCATTACCACGAAAAATAATTGTTTCTACTCTACAGTCTGGGTTTTGACAGATTTTACACTCACATTCCTGCCAAGGTTTTACTTCTAATAATTCCCTATACAATTGAGTGTGTTGTCTTAAACGCCTAGCTTTAGCTGTCGGGTTTACTATACCGTCGCGAGGTAATTCTAATAACTCATCGTAAGCAAGTAATTTCTTAAGAGATTCATCTAGTGATATATTGCCTTTATCATATTCCCGAATAGCTTTTAATGCTTCTTGCTCAAGCTGCTTGAGAGTTTCACGTTCATAACCTGACGATAACAAATGTTTAATTCGTTGTGACTGCTTATCTACAAAAGGAATACGCACAGCAGCGTAAGCTTTACCACTTAAAGTATGATAATTCTCTACTGCATCAAACCAAGCTTTACGTAATGGGCTTGCTGAGTCAAAACTAGTTACCCCCAAATGGCGGAAATAAGGAAGAGCATCAATACGTCCTACTCCAAATAAATGTAATCTAGTTTTGGATGTTAAATGTTGATAAACTTCTTTCAATATTTCTAGAATTTCTATGGTTGGTGTCCTGGCAACTCCTCCTATAGCAATATAGTCATATTCCATTTCAACCAGTTTTTTTACTGCCTCAGCATAAGTTTCAGGACTCCAACCTTGAGCGACACCAATAGGGGTAAATGTATATCCAAATTTTTGGTGTTTTGATATAAATTCCTCTGCGTTTCGCAAAGTAAGATCGTAACGTTCTTCTCTAATTCCAGGCTGTGCAAATGGACCAACAATTAAGTGGTCAATACTTACCCCATAATGGAAGCCTAGCCGCTGATAATAATCTAAAATTTCTATAGTATTATATGGAGGTTCTGGCTGCTTGATATATCCAAAAGCTCCACAATCCCCCATAATTTCTCCTGAGAATTTTAAATATTTTTGGATGCCTCCTGCTGCTTCTATATCATTTCTTTTGGATTTTCTCTTATCAACAACTATCTTAGATACTAAAATACCGTCATAGTTGGGCTTTTCATATATTTTTTCTTCATGAGCATAAATGTCATCTTTGTAAGCGTTCCGATTAGGACTAAACTTATCTTGTAAAAACTCATATCCAGCATCTACTTTATCATCCCATTCAGGAATAAAATATTGCATTGTTAAATGCTGATTAACTGCAACTGGTAATTTTAGAATAGAACGTAAATCTTCTTCTGTATATTTATTTTTTCTATGGCTTTTATTCTGGAAATTTAATTTCCTCTCTGTTGAAAATGAAATTCCAAGAGGTAGTTCTAACGGATTTGGTTGTTTATTTAGAAGTTCTTCTAATATTTCTGGATTGTTATATATACTTTTCAATAAATGTGGAACTCTGCCGACTTCAGTAGCAATCAGCTTTAGCAGATGCCCCTTTAAACCCACTAACGCACAGCTAAAACGCGATGCAGACTTATTGGAAAGAGTTAAAGTTAATAGCTTTGCATTACCTGAATCTATATAATTTATACTTTTATTTGAAGCAAAAAAAATGAAAGTTTGGTGGGAATGAGTCTTAACCGGTAGCTTTAAAGTACGCAGGTATTTATCCCCAAGTAAGACAAATATTAAATCATATCCGACAATTCCCTGTTGAAAATCTTCATGGATTCTGAGATAATTCCCCCACGAATAGACTTCATCATTCTTCATCGAATTAAAGGTGACAGAGTAGGGAACGATCGCTTTGTCTTCCGAGATTAGACCATAACCTGCTGAAATGATTTTTACATCTACTGCTTCTTTTCCAAAATGCGATCGCAGGATATCCACCCCCTCCATTAGCCGTAGATGTTGCAGCCCTGTGTACATCTGGCCAGACGGACAAGAGAATTCTGAAAGTGATTGTGTGCGTTCTCTTAATCTCTCTGTGTCTTTAAAATCTTCTATTGTTAGCTGATTTGTTGGGTTATGAAGCTTTTTTCCAGTACAAGAAGTAATAATTACTATACGAGGGCATGAAAGTGTGCTAGTTGAAGCCAAGGGTTTTGTTAAGGGTGATTTAGTCATCTTCATACTCTACCCAAGAATTGGGGGTTTCTGATACTGCAACTTTTAGCTGCACATCAGAAGGCACTTGCTTCTTAGTTACGTCATAGATGTATTTGGCAATCATCTCCGCTGTCGTTTCATACTCAGGAGGCAATACCTCATTGAGAACACAATGATCTAGCCCACCTTTTGTAACGTCTTGTTTAGCCCAGCGTAAGGTTTTGAAATCAGCAACCATAACTGGATGGGGACAATATTGTGAAGAGTGTAGCTTCGATGATGTTGCCTCAATTCGCACTTTGTAACTGTGCCCGTGCATCCTACCACATGGCCCATCATAATCTTTAATGTAATGGGCGCTATCAAATGTAAATTCTGTTACTAGTTTCCATTTAGGCATTTAGTATTCCTTTATCTACCAACACAAAATTAAAGCCCGCATTCAGCAATTTCAGTACTGATTGCTACTTCATTGCCTTAAAGGGTACTTCTGCATCATCTCCTAAAGTCCCAAGACAGAACAGTAAGCCAAACTACCTTCAGAGGTACGCGTACCATATACCATAGCTAATACGCCGTGCAATGACAAAAAGCATATCTTAGGGCAGGTTCAGCTTCATTATTAATAGGTTGCAATCCTGGATCACAGACAAACGCAACTACAGCATCCTATTAAGCAAAAATTATAATTATTATTGTAACCCTGTAATAAAGTTACCCGATATTTACGATTTGCGCGGCTTTTTTGAGGATGAGGTTTTTTTATAATCTTACTCGCAATACTGACAAAATCTCTCTAACTGGCGCTTTATCTGCTTCTAGCTTCTCTATTCTCCCTAATAGTCGTTTTGGAATATACTTGCACTTTTTAACCAGGCGATCGCCATCCTTCCAAAACTCATAGTGATACCAAGCTTGGGGATAATCTTTGCCGTGAAGGGTGATGGTTTTCCACTGAATGGAGCCACTACCTAATCCTTTGTGTCGTCTAGTTTTACTAGGGTTATTTTTACTGGGGGGTATCTCTGACTGCTCGACATCGTTACTAGGGTTATTTTTACTGGGGGGTATTTCTGGCTGCTCAACATCTTTACTAGGGTTATTTTCGATATCCCCCAGTAATGTGTTTTTACTAGGGCTAGGCACAACACCCAGTAATGCCAAAATTTCTCTAATTGGGCGCTTCTTGAACTCTGCTTCTTGAATATCCCCAAGTATTTGCTTGGGAATGTACTTGGTCTTCTTGCTCCCTTTTTCCTGCCAATGATAGTAAGCCTGGGGATAGTCCTTTCCACCTCTAGTAATGGTGCGCCAATGAATAGTGCCGTTACCCTCACCCCAATTTCTGCGCTTTTTACTAGGGCTATCTTTACTGGGGGATATCTCTATTTGTTCAGAGTTTTTACTAGGGCTATTATCAATACCCCCCAGTAAAAATTCCGACGCAGGAGGGGGATGATTTTGACAGCAGTTTGAGGACTCAGATATTTCCGGAGCGCAAATTCTGGATAATTCCATAGGACTTGTCAAAAAATACCGTTGCTATGCCTGTTTCACCGTGTCGAGCCTTAGCCATGATGAGTTCTAATATTCCTTGATCTGTAGTGTCTGGGTTGTAGTACTCATCGCGGTAAGCGAGAATAATATTGTCTGCCACCATTTCTAAAATTCCTGACTGGCTGAGGTCGCTCATCATTGGGCGCTTATTCTGTCTGCCCTCAACTCCCCTAGAGATTTGCGACAGTGCTAACACGGGTACATCCAGTTCCCCTGCCATTTTGTAAAGTCCTCTGGCCACATCTCCTAGTTCATAGCTGCGGTTGCCCCCTGAATCCTCTGCCATCATCTGTAGGTAATCAACTACAACTAACCCCAGTTTTCCCTCTTTGGCCTTAATTTGACGGCATTCTGACGCAATTTGTGAAACGGTGATACCCCTTGAGTCATTCATGTACAGCGGTAATTCTGAAGCAACACCGACGATTTTGGCAATGCTTGTAAATTCCCAGTCTGCTAGGGGTTTATTACCTGAACGATGTCTGCGGATGCGATCGCTTTTTAGTGGCGTTAACTCTAAATGCTTGTAAGCGTTGCTAACACTAATTAAACTCCACAGCCTGTACTCCAATTGTTTCTTTGTCATCTCCAAGGAGAAGATGACCACAGGTAGCTCATGGAACAGTATCATTTGGAAAGCCAAAAACAAGGCGATCTGGGACTTTCCCATTGATGGCCTACCCGCAACTATAGTGAGTGTGCCGCTTTCAAATCCCACCATCAAATTATCGAGTTCATGAAGTCCTGTAGGGTAAATGGGGTTTCCTGAATTTAAATCCTCGTAAGCAGCAACGTTAATCGTGCTGTTATGTTCAGTGTTTGAAGATAGGGTTTGATTAGATAATTGGAAAATTTTCTGTTCTGATTGGTCAAGGATTTGTGGTAACTCAGTTTCTGTCTCGTAACCGAGATGTACAATTTCATTTCCAGCCTTGATTAACTGTCTACGCGCGAATTTGTCCATTACTAACTCGGCTAAAGCGTCAATGTTGACAGCTGACACTGTGCGGTCTACCAGAGTTGCTAATTTATTTCTCCCGCCGATACGGACTAGTAAATCGTGGTCAGTAAGCCAAGCTGTAACTGTGAGTAAATCAGTGGGTTTACCAGAGTAATGAAGGCGCTGGACGGCTTGATAGATATCTTTATGGGCGCTAATGTAAAAGGCTTCGGGAATAAGGCGATCGCTCACCCTACCGATTGCTTCTGGGTCAAGCATGATACCGCCTAAAATCGCCTCTTCCGCTTCGATGTTTTGGGGTGGCAGTTTATCAATCATGTCGCACCGCCAGTATTCTCAGCGAGATTTTGACTTTGCGACTCTTCCCAAGCTCTTTGAGCTTGTCGCTGTCGTTCCTCGAGTTCTCGGCGGAATTCATCTCGAGCATTTTTTGTTTCAGTTTTTTTGGCTTGTACCTGTTTTGAAGCCAGATATTTTTCGTAATAAACCTCCCAGCGATTCCTTCCAGCTTTGTTCTTGTGAGCTAACCAAGCCTCAATGTCATTCACTGGCTGGCTAAGATTTTTGGTTTTTTCCTCACAAAATTCTAGAAAATTCGCTCGCTCGTCTTCTGAGAGAGTCTTTATAAAGTCTAAATAATTCTTATTGATCTTAGGGTTTTGTAATCCCCTCTCCACAAGGCTTTCAGCCTCCGCATGGTGCGTGGCGATCGCGCATGGTGCGTCATGATCCATCGTGGTGTGTGGTGATCCAGCGTGGTGCGTGGCGATCGCGCTCGGTGCGTCATCACACCTTGGGTACGTCATCACACCATCGGTGTCTTCACACACCATTGGTGCGTCATCACACCTTGGGTGCATCATCACACCATCGGTGTCTTCAATGAATTCGGGTGTGTCATTGCACCATAATCCCTTTGGCTTCACCTTGGTTCTGACTTGCAATAGCTCTAGATCAATGAATCCCTTTGCGTCTAATTCCTTAAGAGCGCGGCTTACAGTTTGCCTGTGGACTATCCGCTCTGGTGCTGACAGCTGACGAGCTACCTCAGCGGCATTGATGTCAATCCCTTGGTTATAAGGGTCAATGGTTCGGATGTAGTATAGGACATCCCTCTGTGCTGGTGTGAGTTCACGGCAGGCTTTCAGCCATTCTTCATGCTTAAGTGGATAGAAACGTCCCTGAATTTTTGAATTTGGTTGTGTCACAATTTTGCTAATACAAATGAAAAGATAAAATTTCACCTCGATCCGTTGGGATAGAGACTCCGTTGGGATAGAGACTAATTTTTTAGGTGTCCATCATTAACACTTAATCAACGAATTTTTATATTCAATCGCGACAAGGTATTTATTTGATGGCTATGCTAGTAATGTGAAGATTAAAGATATGTCTGGGAAAAAGCACTCCTAGCAAGAGTTTGGTAAGATTAGGGTATACATCATCGTTGTCGTTTAATCAAACATCAAATAGTATAACCGTTAAACTTAAGTATAATTAGCAAAGCAATGCAAAGTTTTGTATCAGAAAAAACACAAAGTTATCAGCAGTTATTCGATGAGATGATGAATCGCTTCAATTTGGAAGCGAAGAAAACTGCTGAACAGGCTAAAGTGTCAGAAGTAATGTTATCCCGCTTTCGTCGTGGGAAGGCGGATCTAGGAGCATCAAAACTAATAGCGCTACTTTTAGCTATTCCGGTAGAAGCTAGGGTGTGGTATTTATCTGAATTATTTGGTCAGAGGCCAGGAATTAGCCTGCGATCGCTAATTGCTGAAGCACCTCCAGAAGAACAGGCTGAAGTTTTACGACTAATTGCTGATATTTTTGTGAATAACAGCCGTGAGGCTACAGAACCAGTGCAGTTCCTTAAAGCTTTATAACTCACCATTGGCAATAGGATTTGACTAAAACTCGTAAGTGTAGTTTCCTGCACCTCACGGACATTTGTGCAATTACCTTAACCTCTCACGGATGGATTAGGGTTAACTTAATCGTTAACGTTGATTTTCTTAGCCAATGTCTGAAATTTGCGTTGTTCACCAGCTTGTTTACGCTGTTGATAACGTTTTCTAGCTTGGTTTAGTACCTCTTGCAATAATTCCTCATTTTCTGAGCAGACGATAAATGCAGCTTCTAGGAAAGTATCTCTAGTAATTTTATTTACATTGCAAAACGTATCTAGCTTGGTATCAATGTCCTGTTCTAACCTGATTGTTCGCCTGATGATCTGGGTTAACTCTAACTGCTGTTCTTGATTAGAAGTGCTTACCTTATCGTTTATTACTTCCTCACTATCTAAATCTGGTTTTGGTTTATCAGATAAATGACTAAATTCAGTAATTTGGTCATTTAGTAAGTTATCATGCTGTACTTTTACAAGTGTTGTATCCCGTGCTGGAACACTTGGACGTGTCTTTTTCTTAAGGCGCTCAAAAACATCAGACATTCTTTTGTAACCTCTCGATAATTTGTTGGAAAGGAGTTTCGAGTTGTTCAAAGCCTAGAGAGGACAAACTTACACCTTTATCTATGGCCTTTTTAAATTGTTCAGATTCTAAAATTGAAGGTAAAACGACTATTTCTTCGGCAATTGTTCGCATTGCACTGATACTCGCCTTACTTTGTGCGACTTGGTTATTACCTACCCATTTATCTCTGAATGGCAAGATGCCAAGCACTATCCCTGAAAAAGCATCAATTTCTTGAAGCTCCTCAACTAAACTCAGAGTTCGGATGAGAGAATTTACACCTTTGGATGATGCTTCTACAGGAATGATGATATGGTCAGCTGCGCCCAACGATGTAAGGCAGATTTGCGATCGCTGAGGTGGCGCATCGACAATGCAGTATTGGAATAAATCTGATACCTCTTTTAAGCGTTTGCTCAGAACAATAGCTCCCATACCGCTCCCAGACAAAAATTCTTGAGCATTATCTAATCCATCATCAGCAGGAATTAACCATAGGTTTTCTCCGATTTCATAAATACCGTCTTCAGTATTGATCTGTTTTTTGAGAACTTCTAGAAGCGTGGGTTGATTCTGCTGAACTTCGTGCCCCAGGTAAAAAGTTAGGTTCGCTTGGGGATCGGCATCAATCATCAGTACACGCTGTCCTGTTTGAGCAAGCATTCTACCCAACAAGATTGCAACAGTTGTTTTTCCCTGGCCACCGGACAAGGATGCACAAGTAAGAATTAACATTTTACTGACTACCAGCAGCATTGTGTAAATTAGTCAATATCATAATGCATAATGTTGTTTTTAAGTTATTTAGTCATTATGTAATTTAGTCATTTTTAAATGACTAAATTGTAATTAACGCTATTTAGTCATTACTTTAGCTCTCAAAAAGTCCTACTCTTCGAGAAAATAGTTGTAAAAATAGATTTTTGTCCCGTTTAGTTGTTGCTGATTTTAGTCAAGACTGAATTTAGTCATTCAAAAATAACTAAATTTTATAATAATGCAATCTAGTAAACCAGTTTTGTTTTTTGAATAAAATAAAACTTCAAAAATGCTGACGGGGGCTATATAGGGGCTATATGTACCCCAAAAATGATTCAGGGCTTCGATGAGTATTTGACCCCTATGTAGGGTATGTATGGGTGTTTTCTGGGGTATACTTGACTGTTGGACACTTTATACCCCACTTAGCCCCCAAGGAGGTATGATAAGCTCTTGAGACTGGAGAAAAAAGAGGTAGTCATTTTATTCTTCTCTCCTTTGCTCCCCCATATCTTCTCAACTGATAACTTTTACAAATTGAACCGTATTACCTTTCCCCCAATGTCGAACATTCATACCTTACAAAAAATTTTTCCTGCTGGCTTTGATAACGGTTATGGAAGCCTAAAACTTTTAGTCGATGGCTTTGAAGTAGTTCGTGTCCCCAGCTATATAACCAATGCCGAGATGGAAGATGTACCCGGACGAGTAGTTTTTAATGGTACTGCTTACACAGTTGGAGAATCAGCCTTCCGCACAGGTTATCATTTTGACCGGAATACAGACAACAATGAAAATAAAGTCAACAACGCATTGTTGACTTTATTTGGTGCATTGGCACATCTTCCATACCGTAAGGCTTGGCATTTAAAATTAGTTGTCAGCTTACATGATGTTGGTCTGGCTGACGAATTGCAAAAAGTACTAAGTGGAGAATATCAGCCAATACTTGCTGGCAAACAATCAGATGTGAAAGTAGAAGTGCTAAAAGTCGTTCTAGAGGGGATGGGTGCATTATTTGGGCATCAACTGCCGAAAAAATTAACAATTTTAGACTTTGGCAATGGTACAACCCTGTATTCTCGTTACAACCAAGGGAAACGAGAAGTTCACACCGCCTATCCGATAGGTGTAGAAGTTCTCATTGATGATATTTCTCAAAAAATGAAACATCTAAATGGGGGAAAAATCGGGGATGCCTCCAAAATCCGATTTTGTCTGGAAATGGGACATACCAAGTACAGCCGTGACATCGATATCAAAGATATATACAGTGCTTGTTTGAAAGATTGGTATGAAAAATACTTGAAGAAAGTAGTGAATCTGACACTTGATGCCAAGCACCAAGGGGATGAAATCTGGGCGATAGGTGGAGGGTGTCTGTTACCAGGATTTAAGAAGCTTTTAGAAAAGAACGGTTTCAAAATTCTGGATAATCCAGTGGAAGCTAATGTTTTTGGGCTTCTAGAAATGGCAAAAACCATTATGAGCAAGAATTCAACAACCACATCTGGGAAGCTATAACAATGACAGACAAACAAGACTTGACACCGGAAAAAGTTCGGATCAAAGATAGCTACCGTGAGCGGATATTTGCAGAATCACAGCAATTAGGTAAAAGTTACCTGGAGACGCTTTACTTTATCATTGATTGTTATTTTGCTTTCAGAAAGGGTACATTCCCTACTCAACAAGTAGCTTTCACCCCGATTAATACTGAGTCAAACCAACTTATTCAGCCGACTCCCCAGCTATCTACAGACTCTAAACCAGAGGATTTTGATGATCAAACCTTCAGCCTTGATTTTGATTTGTAAGGGAAATATAGGGCTCCTGTGAGGTTGGTCAGATCGTGCTGTAGTCTTAGAGTCAGCGCCCAAGGATGTCACCAGTCGAAGTTAAAGAGCTTTTCACCCAGACATTTTGGTTGTGATAAAAATTACCACGTTGTTCTAATGTAAACCCACCCAGCAATAATCCCAACCATACTTCTACCATCGGCATTTTAAAATCCGACACAAGCTGAATTTCCCAAATTTCACTCAGATCACCCAAATAACTCCCGATGCTGATAAGCAAATCGAGAAACATCCAGACTAGCCACAGGTTTAGCATAAATAGCCTGATTGCGAATTGCCTGCATCTGTTCTGACTCTCGTTCCATAGCTGGTGTGAATTCTTGTCGCTGTTTCAGCAAATCCTCAAACTCAATTTCCCCTGGCCTACCTTGATAAAAAGCCTCCTCAGCACAACGACGGACTGCATTACCAATTTCTGCCGGACTGCAAATGCGATATTCAGCCAACAACCTACGCCATTGGTCATCACTCCAAGGTGAGTTATTGTCTCGAAAAGCTGGAAAATACTTAGCTAGATGTAGATTGAAAACTTCATATCTTGCCCCTTCATGGGGTAAATCCACAAAAAATATATCATCAAAACGGCGAACTAACTCCACAGGTAGCATTGACAAGCGATTGACAGTGGCAATAGTATAAACTGGCTCTTGATGCTCTTGCATCCAAGTCAACAAAGCAGCAGATAGCCGCCGTGCCACACCTCCATCTGCATTGGAATCCCAGCCAGCAAAGCCTTTATCAAAGTCATCCCAATAAAGTACACAGGGAGCAAGGGAAGTCACCAAAGCAATAAACTCCTTTAATGCTCTGTCGGGTTGAGGATCACCCAGTAGTACACCCCAATTAGCTGCTAACAGTGGTAATCCCATTTTCTTAGCTGCTAACTTGGCAGAAAGACTTTTACCAGTACCCGGTGGCCCCCATAAGAGCATTCCAGTGGGAAACTTCAATCCATATTGCTTTGCTTGAGGTTGAAGTAGACAGGTAATAGTTTCCAACCTTTTCTCCAGCAAATCTAATCCCCCGGCTGAAGGTACATCCGGTTGAGCAATGTACTCTAAACCCCGACCCCGCAGTTTGCTAACTTTATGCTCTAGCACTAATTGGGCGATTTCCTCAAGCGGCTCTGTAAAACCCAGACATTGCTGTAATAGCATATTTATCTCGCCTATGGGTAAACCTTGACAGGCACGAAAGAGCAATTGCAGTGCTGATGTTTTTTCTGTTGTCTTTAACCAAGAATTGCGATCGGCTACGGCGAGGTAATCGCGATCTGCGCTTCTCTGCGAGACGCTACGCGAACGCAGCAGCGCTTCGCGATCGCACTCAGCAAACTGGCGTAGATATAGCGAAGCTGTCACCAGGGGCAAGATAGGCTGAAAGTATTGTGGAGTCTGGGTTTGAGAAAAAAGAGTTGATTATTGGGTTTTAGCGATTTTGACGGGCGTTTTATAAGCACAGCCACAAATTGGACAAAATCGGTGTCTCAAAGACAACACCAACTCACCGCAATTCGCGCAGTTAGCTCGAATCGGTGTACCGCACAGATAACAAAACTTGGCTTTGACATGACTCCACATAGGGTCAACCGCAGCGCCAGGATTCCAACATTGAGGACAAAACTTAAC
>NNBT01002053.1_pt1 | contig 29728 bp, 28 predicted proteins | sample 1173831 | NCBI WGS metagenome assembly NNBT01 (sample SAMN07173936, study PRJNA388173) | plant metagenome | isolation source: symbiotic tissue sample KVJ10 | place: Norway: Troms, Kvaloya island | reverse complement strand
TTCGCGATGCGCGCCAATATGAGCGGCTTCGTGATCAGCCCGGACGGCATGATCCGGCTGGCGGGGATCAAGCGGTCTTGATGGCCCCTGGCTTGCCGCGGCCCTCACGGTCATTGCGAGGAGGCGGAGCCGACGAAGCAACCCAGGGGGGCGTCGAGCGCTACGCCACTGGATTGATTCGCTTCGCTCGCAATGACGGGACATGCCCATCCGCGCGTCGCAGCAAGAGCAAGCCATGCTCGCGCTGATCGGCCGCCGTGTCCTGATCGCGCTGCCGACGCTGTTCCTGGTGTCGCTGTTCGTGTTCGCCCTGCAGCGTGCGCTGCCGGGCGATCCGTTCCTCGTCATCGCCGGCGAGGAGCGCGACCCGGAGGTGATCGCGCGGTTGCGTGAGATCTACCGGATGGACGATCCGGTCGTGGTGCAGTTCTTCGCCTGGCTCGGCCAGGTGGTGCAGGGCGATTTCGGCCGCTCGCTGCGCACCGGCGAGCCCGTGCTCGGGCTGATCCTGCAGAAGCTGCCGGTGACGCTGCAGCTCGCCATTGCCTCGATCATCGTCGCCATCGCCATCGGCATTCCCGCCGGCGTGCTCGCGGCACGGCGCAAGGACACGGTCGTCGATTACTCGGCGAGCGCGCTGGCGCTGTCGGGCCTGTCGATCCCGAATTTCTGGCTCGGGATCATGCTGATCCTCGTCGTCTCGGTCGAGCTGCGCTGGCTGCCGGCCTCGGGCTATGAGCCGTTCTTCAGCAACCCCATCGGCGCGATCGAACGCCTGATCATGCCGGCCTTCGTGCTCGGCTCTGGCCTTGCCGCCTTCCTGATGCGCCACACGCGCTCCGCCATGCTGGAGGTGCTGCGCTCGGACTATGTCCGCACCGCCCGCGCCAAGGGCCTCGACGAGGACGCCGTGGTGAACCGGCATGCGCTGCGCAACGCGCTCGTGCCGATCATCACCCTGACGACCATCCTCTTCGGCGAACTTCTGGGCGGCGCCGTGTTGACCGAACAGGTCTTCACCATCCCCGGCTTCGGCAAGCTGATCGTCGATGCGGTGTTCAACCGGGACTATGGCGTGGTGCAGGGCGTCGTGCTGTGCACCGCGATCGGCTTCATCCTGATGAACCTGCTGGCGGACGTGCTCTACATCCTCGTCAATCCGCGACTGAGGGCGCAGTAATGGCGACCTCAGCTACGGATACGCTCACGACGCCCCCCCCCGAACTCGCATTGCGGCCTCGGCCCGGCGTGTTGTCGCGGCTGTTGCGCAACCGCTCGGCCCTGATCGGCGGCGCCATCGTGCTGGCCTTCGTGCTGATGGCGGTGTTCGCGCCGCTGCTGCCGATCGCCGACCCGCTGAAGTCGAACTTCCTCGCCATCCGCAAGCCGCCCTCCGAACTCTACTGGTTCGGGACGGACGAACTCGGGCGCGACCAGGTCTCGCGCCTGTTCTATGGCGCGCAGGCCTCGCTGCTGGCGGGCATCATCTCGGTGCTGATCGCGCTCGCCGTCGGTGTGCCCTTCGGCCTGCTCGCCGGTTGGTATGGCGGCTGGATCGACGCCGCGATTTCGCGCGTCACCGAGGCCATGCTGGCCTGCCCCTTCCTGATCCTGGCGATCGCATTTGCGGCCGTGCTCGGCCCATCCCTGACCAATGCGATGATCGCGATCGGCCTCTCGGCCGTGCCGATCTTCGTGCGGCTGGTGCGCGCGCAGGTGATGAGCGTCAAGGCGGAGGATTTCGTCGAGGGCGCGCGGGCGGTGGGCGCACGCGACTTGCGCATCGTGGTCCGCCACATCCTGCCCAACATCCTCTCGCCGATCGTGGTGCAATCGACGCTGTTCATGGCGCAGGCGATCATTCTCGAAGCCGCCCTGTCCTTCCTCGGGCTGGGCCAGCAGCCCCCCGCCCCGTCCTGGGGGCAGATGCTCAACGTCGCCAAGAACTTCATGGACCAGGCGCCGTGGATGTCGGTCGCGCCCGGCATCTGCATCTTTCTCGCCGTGCTCGGCTTCAACCTGCTTGGCGATGGCTTACGCGACGTGCTCGATCCAAAAGAAAACTGAGCCTAAGGACCCTTCCATGTTCACCACCCGCCCGGAAATCCTCGGCACCTTCGGTGTCTGCACCTCGACGCATTGGCTCGCCACGGCGACGGGCATGGCGATGCTGGAAAAGGGCGGCAACGCCTTCGACGCCTGCGCGGCGGCGGCCTTCGTGCTGCAGGTCGTCGAACCGCATCTGGTCGGGCCGGCCGGCGAGATGCCGGCGGTGTTCTATTCAGCCAAGACGAAAAAGGTCGAGGTCATCTGCGGGCAGGGCAATGCGCCGCAAGCCGCGACGATCGAGGCCTTCAAGGCGCTCGGGCTCGATCTCGTGCCGGGCTCGGGCCTGCTCGCGGCGGTCGTGCCGGGCGCCTTCGGCGGCTGGATGACACTGCTGCGCGACCATGGCCTGCTGCCGCTGCGCGAGGTGCTCGAGCCGGCGATCGGCTATTTTGAGAACGGCCACCCGATGCTCCCGCGCGTCTCGGACACGATCGGCGGGCTGACGGACCTGTTCACCAAGGAATGGCCGACCTCCGGAGCCGTCTATCTGCCGGGCGGGCAGGTGCCCAGGGCCAAGGCGCTGTTCCGGAACCAGGCGGCGGCCGACACCTACAAGCGCATCCTCAGTGAGGCGGAGGCCGCTGGCGGCGACCGGGAGACGCAGATCCAGGCGGCTTACGACGCCTGGTACAAGGGCTTCGTCGCCGAGGCGATGGACGCCTTCTGCCGCACGACAGAAGCGATCGATTCCTCCGGCCGCCGGCACAAGGGCCTGCTGACCGCCGACGACATGGCGCGCTGGCAGCCAACCTACGAGACGCCCGCCAGCGTGACCTATCACGGCTGGGAGGTCTTCAAGATCGGCCCCTGGGGCCAGGGCCCCGTCTTCCTGCAGACGCTGAAGATCCTCGAGGGCATCGATATCGCCGGGATGGGGCCCGACAGCGCCGCCTTCGTCCACCATGTCGCCGAGGCGATGAAGCTCGCCTTCGCCGATCGCGAGGCCTATTACGGCGACCCTGATTTCGTCACCGTGCCGATGACGACGCTTCTCTCGGAGGATTACGCGCGGGGCCGCCGCAACCTGATCGGCGACACCGCCTCACAGGAGTTGCGGCCGGGCATGGTCGCCGGCTTCGAAGACCAGGTCGCGCGCGCCATGGCGAGCGTCCGCTATGCCGGCCAGGCCGGAAAGAGCGATGCAACGGTCGGCGAGCCCACGACGGCGTCGATGGTCGCCGCCGGCCGGCGCGGCGACACCGTTCATATCGACGTCATCGACAAATGGGGCAACATGATCGCAGCAACGCCGTCGGGCGGCTGGTTCCAGTCCTCGCCGGTGATCCCGGCGCTCGGCTTCCCGCTCAATGCGCGCGCGCAGGCCTTCTTCCTCGAGGAGGGGCTGCCCTCCTCGCTCGCGCCGTTCAAGCGGCCTCGCACCACGCTGACGCCTTCGCTCGCCTTCGAGAACGGGGAGCCGCGCCTCGTCTTCGGCACGCCGGGCGGCGACCAGCAGGAGCAGTGGCAGCTGGGGCTTTTCCTGCGCCGCGTCCATCACGGGCTCAACCTGCAGGAGGCGATCGACCTGCCGCTGTTCCACACCCAGCACTTCCCCTCGACCTTCTATCCCCGCGAGGCCAATCTCGGCCATCTGGCGGTGGAGGAGAGCATCGGCGAGAGCGTGCTCGGCGACCTCGTACGACGCGGCCACAGGCTGGAGCGGGCACCGGCCTGGACGATCGGCCGCCTGACCGCTGCCGAGAAGAGCGCAGACGGCCTCTTGCGCGCGGCCGCGACGCCGCGTCTCATGCAGGCCTACGCCGCCGGCCGCTGAGGAATCACCGCATGACCTGGTCCATCGTCGCCCGCGACGCCGCCACCGGCGCCTATGGCGTCGCCGTCTCGACCTGCGCCTTCGCGGTCGGATCGCGCGTGCCCTATGGCGGCGGGCGCATCGGCGCGATCGCGACGCAGGCCTTCGTCAACCCGCTCTATGGGGTCGACGGCATGCGCCTGCTCCAGGAGGGCCGCTCCGCGGTCGAGATCATCGCGACGCTGACCGCGGCCGATGAAGGCCGCGCCCATCGACAACTCCATGTCATCGACCGCGAGGGCAAGATCGCCGCCTTCACCGGGGCCTCCTGCATCGACTGGTGCGGGGCGGTCGACGGGCCGCAGGTCTCGGTCGCCGGCAACATGCTCAGCGGGCCCGAGGTGATCCAGCAGACGCTGAAGGCCTATATCGCGTCCTCGGCGCTGGATTTCGACGAGCGGCTGCTGGTCGCGCTGGAAGCCGGCGAAAAGGCGGGCGGCGACAAGCGCGGGCGGCAGTCGGCCGCCATCCGGATCTGGGCCGGCGAGCCGGTGCCGAGCTTCGACATCCGTGTCGACGACCATGCCGACCCGCTGGCCGAGCTGCGCCGGCTCTGGCGGATCGCCCATCAGCGCTACGTACCCTTCCAGCAGGCCTCGCCCTCGCGCGGCCGGCCGGCCGGCGTCACCGACCGCGACGAACTCGACCGGCTCTGCACCACCTATGCGGAAGCCTGGAACGCGCGGCATCCGGAGTGAGCTGTTCCGCCGGGGACTCCTGATCGCCGGCAAACCGCGCTAACCTGCCGTTACGTCCGGTGTGCGGGACGGCAGGAGCAGACGACATGGCAGACAACGATGCGCTCGAACGCCGGATCGCCAAGCTGGAAAGCCAGCTCGCCGCCCTGACTGCATTGATCTCCGCCACCCCGTCCGGGTCTCTCGCGATCAGCGCGCCGGGCGGCATCGCCATCACCGCGGGCGGGGCGCTGTCCCTGACCGCCGGGGGAGCGCTATCGCTGGTTGCCGGCAGCCACCTCAACGCGACAGTCGGAAGCGCCGTCACCGTGAGCGCGGGCACCCGGATCAGGGTGATGAGCGGCCAGGAGATCGCGCTCGACACGCGCCAGTGCAGCCTGTCGGCTTCGGTCGCCCTGAGCCTCTCGAGCGATCAGGCTCTGACGATCCAGAGCAGCAAGGACATGGCGATCACGACCGGCAAGACGCTGGCGATCACGGCCGCCGACAGCGCCGCGATCGCCACGGGCGGCGCCTCGCTCGCGATGAAGAAGGACGGCACCGTCGATCTTCGCGGCCGCGACGTCAGCATCATCGCGAGCGGCAAGATCAACGCCAAGGCGTCGTCCGACGTGGTGATCCGGGGCTCAAAGATCCAGCAGAACTGAAGGCGGCGCCTCAGCCCAGCTTGCCGCGCGCCGCGACCGGCAATTCGCCGACCAGCCTGTCGCCGCGTACCGTCACCAGCCGGTCGACCATGTTGACGACGACGCAGACATGGTTGGGTACCACCCGCACGACCTCGCCGACCTTCGGCCGGTCGTTGCTGGCGGCCAGGTCGAGAAAGCCGTGTTCCTCGGCGAATTTTGCGATGCGGGCCGCCGGGTATTCGAGGATATGGCCATGGCCGTCGAGGCCGCCGGAATCGCTCGTCAGCGTCTTGGAGCCGGAATCGAGGATGCCGCGCTCGGGGCCCGCCCGGCTGACGACCGTCGCGTAGACGGTGAGCGCGCAATCCTCCAGCGTCGCCACGCCGGCCGCGACCTGCATGCGGTCATTGAAGATCGAGGTCCCGGCGCGATGCTCCGTCGCGCCCCTGAGCTCGCCGATATGGGGGATGTTCGGCGAGCCGCCGGTCGAGACGATGCCGGCCTCGAGCCCCGCTTCGCGCAGACCCTGATTGGCGGTGTCGAGGAAGATCTGCGTGCGCGCCCAGCCATCCTCGGGCGGGTACATCAGGAAGCCGGCGAAGCTCAGCCCCTTGGAGCCCGCGATCAGCTTCGCCAGTTCGACCGCCTCCGCGGGCGTCTCGACCCCGGCGCGCTGGCGCCCGGTGTCGCATTCGATCACGACCTCGAGGTCGCGCCCGGCGATCTCCGCCGCCTGGGGTAGGCCGGCAATGGTCACGGGATTGTCGGCGGCGACGATCATCCGAACGCGGCGCTGGAGATGGCCGAGCCGGCCGAGCTTCTGCTCGCCGAGGATGTTGTAGCTGATCAGGATGTCGTCGATGCCGCCATCGGCCATCACCTCGGCCTCACCAAGCTTCTGGCAGGTGATGCCGCGCGCGCCGGCCTCGATCTGGAGGCGGGCCAACTCGGGCGATTTATGGGTCTTGATATGCGGGCGGTTGGCGACGCCCTTGGCATCGCAGACGGCCTGGAGGCGCGCGATGTTGGCCTCGACCTTGTCGAGATCGATCACCACGGAAGGCGTGCCGTAGGCGCGGGCGATCTCGGCCTTCAAGGCTTCGTGGTCGATCGCCATCACGGCAGCACCTTGATGATCACTTCGATCTCGACCGGCATGTTGCCCGGCAGCGAGCCCATGCCAACGGCCGAGCGGGCATGGCGCCCGTTCTCGCCGAGCACCGCGACGAGCAGGTCCGAGCAGCCATTGATGACCTTGGGCTGGTCGCCATACTCCGGCACGCCATTGACCATGCCGAGCAGCTTGATGACCTCGACCTTGTCGAGCGAGCCGGCCGCCTCCTTCATCGCCGCGAGCAGGCCCAAGCCGGTGTTCTTCGCGAACTCATAGGCCTGCTCGGTGGTGAATTCCTTGCCGACCTTGCCGTTGGGGATCGAGCCGTCGGGGTTGCGCGGCCCCTGCCCCGAGAGGAAGACGATATCGCCGGCCTTCTTGAAGCGGACGTAGTTCGCCATCGGCGCCACGACGGCGGGCAGGCTCAGCCCCAGATCCTTCAGTTTCTGCTCGGCGCTCATGGTGTGGTTCGTCCCTCTGCGGTCGTTTCGTTGTCTGGATGGAGCGGGCGCTCCATATAGCGGGCGGCATCGTCATAGCTGGCGAGCTTCTCCGCAAGGGCGGGCTCATGCACCTCGCGAAAGCCCTGCCGCCGCCAGAAGCCGGACGAGCCGTCGATGGCGACCAGTGCGAGGCAGGAGAAGCCGGCACGGGCCGCGATCTCCGCCAGTCTCGCGACGACGACGCCCCCGGCCCCGCTACCCCGCGCCTGCGGCAGGAGCGCCAGATCATGAATGTAGAAGCAGCCGGCCTGCGGGGGCAGTTCGCCCAGCAGGCTGTTCAGGGCCGGCGGCGCGGCCCGCCGCCAGGGATGGGCGAGGACGTAACCGATCAACTCGCCCGCCCGCTCCAGAACGAGGCAACCTTGCGGAGACAGGCGCTGCCTCTCGGCGAAGACGGCCGCGTCTTCCGGATAATCCGGATGAACCGCGCTTGCGACCGCCAGCACAGCCGGAAGGTCGGTCGCGGTCATCGGGCGCCAAAGCACGCTTTGCAACAGGCACTCCCTTCGTCATTCCGGGGCGAGCCGCAGGCTCGAACCCGGAACCCACGACCGGGCGCGGCACATCGCGAGGTGACAGCCATCGGTTACCAAGTCGTGGATTCCGGGTTCTTCGCGGACGCGAAGCCCCGGAATGACATGCTGGGCTAGATCAGCCCGCGACCTTCCTGAACTTGTTCGTCCGCTTCGGATGCCACCAGGCGCCCTTGAGCACGACGCCCTCGGAGACGATCTTGCGGTCGCCGGTCATGTGCTCGCCGGTGACGTCGGCATAGTCGAACTTGCCTTCCTTCACCGTCAGGATCGTCGCATCGCCGAGCGAGCCGACCTTGAGCGAGCCGTATTCCGGGCGCTTCAGCGCCATGGCCGCATTCACCGTGGAGGCCGCGACGACGTCGTTCAGGCTCATGCCCATCAGCAGGAATTTCGACATGGTCGTGACCTGGTCATAGGCCGGGCCGTCGATGCAGAGCTTGTGGACGTCGGACGAGATCACGTCCGGCTGGAAGCCGTTGGCGAGCATGGCGCGCGTCGTCTTGAAGGAGAACGAGCCCTTGCCATGGCCGATGTCGAAGAGGACGCCGCGCTTGCGGGCCGCCAGAACCTCGGGCTTGACCGTGCCCTGCGCCGTGCAGGGCGCGTTCGGGAAGGGCCGGAAGGCGTGGGTGAGCACGTCGCCGGGCCTCAGCATGTTGACCACCTCCTCATAGGATGGCGGCGGATGGTCGATATGGCACATCAGGGGCATGCCGACTTCGTTGGCGACCTGGAGCGCGATGTTGAGCGGCGCGGTGCCCTGGTCACCCGAGGCGTGCAGACCGACGCGGACCTTGATGCCGACGATGAGGTCGCGGTTCTTGTCGGCGACCTCGGCGCAGTCGATCGGGTTCATCATCGCCATGTCGCGACTCTCGCCGACCATGACGCGATGATCGAAGCCATAGATGCCGGCATGGGAGACGTGGAGATAGGCCAGGATGCGGGCCTGGCTCCGCTCGATGACGTGCTTGCGGAAGCCCGGCCAGTTGCCCGGGCCGGCCGAGCCCGTGTCGACCGAGGTGGTGACGCCCGAAGCCCGGCAGAACTCGTCGGCGTCAATTCCCAGCGACGTCCCGCCCCAATAGACATGGGTATGAAGGTCGATCAGGCCAGGCGTGACGATGTAACCGGAGACGTCGCGGATGTCCTTCGCGCCCTTCAGGTCCTTGCCGAAGCCGGAAACCTTGCCGTCGGTGAAGGCGACGTCGAGGACGCCGTCATGCTTCTGCGAGGGGTCGATGACGCGACCGCCCTTGAGGATGAGATCATGGGTCATATGGGCTTCCTTGGCAGTCGGTCAGACGGGTGAGACAGCGCCCTTGCGCTCGACGATGAGGCCATAGGCCTGCGGCTCGCGGTGCCTGGCGAAGTTGAAGGTCGAGGCCTTGTAGCTCTTGCCGAGATCCATGTCGCAGCGGGCAACCACGAGTTCGTCGCCCTCGGTCACGGCCTGCGCCACCACTTCGCCCGTCGGTGCGATGATGCAGGTGCCGCCGATCTGGTCGACGCCGGCTTCCAGCCCCGCCTTGGCGACGCCGACGACCCAGGTGGCGTTCTGGTAGGCGCCGGCCTGCATCACGAGCTGGTTGTGGAAATTGCCGAGCCGGTCATGGTCGGGCGCGGGCGGGTTGTGCTTGGGCGTGTTGTAGCCGAGCACGATCAGCTCGACATCCTGCAGGCCCATCGTGCGGTAGCTCTCCGGCCAGCGCCGGTCGTTGCAGATCATCATGCCGATATTCGCGTCCATCGTGCGCCAGACCGGCCAGCCGAGATTGCCGGTCTCAAAATAGCGCTTCTCGAGGTTCTGGAACGGGGCGTCGGGGCGGTGCTCCGGGTGGCCCGGCAGATGGATCTTGCGATATTTACCGACGATCGCGCCTGATTTGTCGACCAGGATCGCGGTGTTGAAGCGTCGCTTGCGGCCGTCCTCGTTCGCCAGTTCGCAATAGCCGAGATGGAAACCGATACCCAGGCGTTTCGCCTCCTCGAAGAGCGGCGCGGTCTCGTTCCCGGGCATCGCGCTCTCGAAATGGCTGTCGATCTCGTCCTCGTCGTCGATCCACCAATGCGGGAAGAACGCCGTCATTGCCGCTTCGGGATAGACGACGAGATCGGCGCCATGGGCCTTGGCCTGCCGCAACAAGTCGATCATGCGCGCGACAGCCGAGGCGCGGCTCTCGTCGCGCTGGATCGGGCCGAGCTGCGCTGCGGCGATGGTCAGGATACGGCTCACCGGCTTGTCTCCGCAGCAGGCCTCAAAGCGCCTTGGCCAGCCGCGGATCGAGCGAGTCACGCAGGCCATCGCCGAGCAGGTTCACCGCGAGCACGGTGATCGACAGGAAGATCGCCGGGAACAGGATGATGTGCGGCTTGACCTGCCAGAGCGCGCGGCCCTCGGCCATGATGTTGCCCCAGGAGGGCGTCGCCGGCGGGATGCCCGCGCCGATGAAGGACAGGATCGCCTCGATGATCATGGCGCTGGCGCAGATATAGGTCGCCTGCACGCTCATCGGCGCGAAGGTGTTGGGCAGGATGTGGCGGAAGATGATGCGCGGCGTGCGGGCGCCGTTGGCGATCGCGGCCTCGACATAGGGTTGCTCACGCAGCGACAGGACGACGCCGCGAACGAGACGTGCGACGCGCGGGATCTCGGCGACGGTGATCGCGATGATGACGTTCTGGATCGAGCCGCGCGTCAGCGCCATGAGGGCGATGGCGAGCAGGATCGGCGGGATCGACATCATGCCGTCGATGATGCGCATGACGATGCCGTCAGCCCAGCGCACGAAGCCGGCGAAGAGGCCGATCGACAGGCCGATGATCGACGACAGGATGGCGACGCTGAAGCCGACGACCAGCGAGACCCGAGCTCCGTAGACGACGCGGGAATAGATGTCGCGGCCGAGCATGTCGGTGCCGAACCAGTAGAGTTCGGAGGGGACGCGCGTGCGGCGCGAGGTGGCGATCGTCGTGGGATCGACCGTCCAGAGCAGCGGGGCGAAAATCCCGATCAATGCCATCAGCACGAGCAGGAAGCCGCCGATCGCCACGGCAGGGTGGCGGCGCAGATAGCGCCTGAAGCGGACAAAGCGGCTCGGCAGCGGTGCGACGCCCGGTTCGGGCGACGCGGCCAACGCGGCGGGCGCCGGGAGGGAGCTTGGCATCGTCAATAGCGTATCCTCGGATCGACGATCGTGTAGGTCAGATCGATAAGCAGGTTCACCAGGACGTAGACTAGGCTGAACATCAGGACGACGCCCTGGATCACCGGATAGTCACGCCGCAGGATGGCATCGACGGTCAGCCGCCCGAGGCCGGGGATGGCGAAGACGCTTTCGGTGACGACCGCGCCGCCGATCAGAAGCGCGATGCCGATGCCGATGATGGTGACGATCGGAACGGCCGCGTTCTTGAGCGCGTGCAGGAACAGCACCTCGCGCTGGCCGACGCCCTTGGCCTGGGCCGTGCGGACGTAATCCTGCTGCAGCACCTCGAGCATGGTCGCCCGGGTGATCCGCGCGATCAGCGCGATATAGACGAGACCCAGCGTGACCGAAGGCAGGATCAAGTTCCTGAACCAGGGCCAGAACCCTTGCGACAGCGGCGTGTAGCCCTGCACCGGCACCCAGTCGAGCTGCAGCGCGAACACATAGGCGAGCAGGTAGCCGACGACGAAGACCGGGACCGAGAAGCCGAAGACGGCGAAGGCCATGGCGCCGCGATCGATCCAGCTCCCGGCCTTCCAGGCCGCGATCACGCCCATGGGAACCGCGATCGTCACCGCGAAGATCAGCGTCAGCACCATCAGCGACAGCGTCGGCTCGATGCGCTGGGCAATGAGCTGCGTCACCGGAAGCGAGGTGAAGATCGAGGTTCCGAGGTCGCCCTGCAGCACGCGGAACGACCATTCGGCGAAGCGCACGAGATAGGGCCGGTCCAGCCCCAGGCTGGCGCGGATCTTCTCGACATCGGCGGGCGAGGCCTGGTCGCCGGCGATCACTGCCGCCGGATCGCCCGGAGCGATGTAGAGCAGCGAGAAGACGAACAGGGCCACGAACGCCATCACGGGGATGGTCGTGATGATCCGTCTGACGATGAAGGCTAGCATTGCGGCTGTCCGGCCATGGCAACTCGATCCGATATCTGGTGGAACCGCGGCCTCGATCGGCCGCGATGTCGGGCGGGCAACCCCGGATCACCCGCCTTCGCGCGAGATCCGGGACGACGGCAGCGCGGGGCGCTGCCGCTGGAAGCCTTCATCAGGCCTTGGAGACGCCCCAGAGAACCGGGAAGGGCCCGCTGGTGACGCCCGAGACGTTCTTCCGCCAGGCCTGGTAGCCCAGGTAGAAGCCGGTGGGGCAGTAGACGACGTTCTCGACGGCGGCCTTGTTGAGCCGGCCCATCGCCGCCTTCTCCTCCGCCATGTCCTTGGCGGCGAACCAGTTGGTGACTTCCGTCTCGACGGCCGGCACGTCGGGCCAGCCGAACCAGGCCTTTTCGCCGTTGGCGCGCACGGCCGTGTAGGAGGCCGGGTTCACGCAGTCGGCGCCGGCATGCCAGGTGTGGAACATGCTCCAGCCGCCCTGCCCCGGGGGCGTCTTCTGGGCGCGACGGGCGCCGACGGTGCCCCAGTCGGTGGCGACGAAATCGACCTTCATGCCGATGCTCTTGAGCAGTTCGGCCGTGACGTCGCCCATCGACTTGGTGGCAGCCATGTCCTGCGCCACGACGCAGACAACCGGCTCGTCCTTGTAGCCGGACTCAGCGAGCAGCTTCTTGGCCTCGGCGACGCTCTTCTTCTTCATCGCCTCGCCGCCCTCCTCGGTATAGAGGGGCGTGCCGGGCGTGAAGAAGCCCGCCATCGGCTTCCAGAGCTTGTCATCGTCGCCGATGATCGAGCGCATGTAGTCTTCCTGGTTCAGCGCCGTCATGACCGCCTGGCGCACCTTCACGTTGTTGAAGGGCGGGTGCATGTGGTTCATGCGGAAGGCGCCGATATTGCCCAGCGGATCGCCGATATCGACGTTGACGTTGGCGTTCTTCTTGAGGACGGGCACGAGATCGGCCAGCGGCGTCTCCCACCAGTCGACCTCGCCGTTTTGAAGCGCGGCGGCGGCCGTCGCGGGATCGGGCATGATCACCCATTCGACGCGGTCGAACATCATGACCTTGCCGCCCGACAGCCAGTCCGGCTTCTCGGTGCGGGGCTTGTAGTCGGCGAACTTCTCGAACACCGCCTTGGCGCCGGGCACCCATTCGCTGCGCACGAACTTCATCGGCCCGGAGCCGATGTATTCGGTGATCTGGGTGAAGGGATCGGTCTTGGCGATGCGCTCCGGCATGATGAAGGTGCAGGGCGCGTTGTTCTTGCCCAGCGCGAGCAGCATCTTCGGATAGGGCTTGTTGAGCACCCACTTCCAGCTCATGTCGTCGACGGGGGCGAGCTCGACCTCGATCGCCTTGATCATCAGGCCCATCGGGTCGCGGGCCTGCCAGCGCTTGAGGCTCTGGACGACATCCTTCGACGTCACCGGAGCGCCGTCATGGAACTTGAGCCCGTCGCGGAGCTTGAAGGTCCAGGTCAGGCCGTCAGCGGAGACCGTCTCGCTCTCGACCATCTGGCGCTTCGGTTCGAACTTCGAGTCGATGCCGTAGAGCGTGTCCCAGACCAGCAGGGCGGCGTTGCGGACGACGTACTGGGTTCCCCAGATCGGGTCGAAATTCGCAAGATTGGCCTGGGGCACGAAACGCAGCGTCTTGGAGGCTGCAGCGCCTTGCGCGAGGGCCGGCAGGCCGAGGCCACCGGCTGCAGCGAGTGCGCCCGTTCCCGCGGCGGTCTTCAGAAATGTTCTGCGGTCCATCGATCTCTCCCCTGAAACGGCAACCTCTGAGCGGGCGACCTTGGCGCGAGTTTGGGCAGAAAAATCTGCCGTGACAACTCGTCTGACCGGCCCTCCGCAGGCGGCAGACGGCTTGCACGCTTCGTGCCAAACGGAACCGGTTGCCAATTGCGCGAGATCGGGGCGCTGGAGGCCGTTTCGGGGCGCGGAAATTTATTTCAGCGTTTTTGAGAAGCCGGGTGGGACCAGCGCCGTCGCCGCCTGCCTCATTCGCAGGCGGTTCTGCGGTACTGCCTCAGATCGCACCGGCCGGCGCATCGATCCGCGCAAAGGGTCGCGCGGTCTCGAAGGCGGCGGCCGCGCGCAGCACGAGCGCATCGCGCCCGAAGGCGCCGACCAGTTGAAGACCGGCCGGGAGCCCCGCGCTGGTCAGCCCGCAGGGCAGCGAGACCGCCGGCGCCTGGGTGATGTTGAAGGGATAGGTGAAGGGCGTCCAGCGCGTCCAGTCGGCGCCATAGCCGCCATAGGCGGGCGTGTTGGCGCCGATGGCGAAGGCCGGCAGCGGCAGCGTCGGCGTCAGCAGCAGATCGAAGCGTGCATGAAATTGCGCCATCTTGTGCGCAAGCGCATTGCGCTGGTTCAGCAGCGCATCGACATAGGCCGCGCCTGTGACACGCTCCCCCTGCTCGGCCACGGCCACGAGGCCGGGGTCCATGCGCGCCCGCTCGGCCGGCCCGGCGCTGCGCAAGGCGAGCGCGGCGCCCGCCGACCAGATCGTCATCAGCGTCTCGATCGGATCCTCGAAGCCGGGATCGACCTCCTCGACGCTGGCGCCGAGTTCCTGGAAGACCATCGCCGCCGCACGGGTCAGCGCCGCGATCTCGGAATCAACAGTGACATCGCCGCCAAGCCGCGGCGACCAGGCGACGCGCAAGCCCTTCACGCCGCCCTTCAACCCGTCGACATAGTCCGGCGGGCGGTCGATCATTGCGGTCATGTCGCGGTTGTCGGGCTGGCCGATCGCGTTCATGGCCAGCGCACAATCGGCGACGGTGCGGGTCAGCGGGCCGAGATGGGCGAGGAACCCCATGGTCGAAACCGGCCAGGCCGGGACGCGGCCATAGGTCGGCTTGAGGCCGACGACGCCGGTGAAAGCGGCGGGGATGCGGACCGAACCCGCCCCGTCCGTGCCGATATGGAGGCAGCCGAGGTTGAGCGCCGCGCAGGAGGCGGCGCCGGCCGATGATCCGCCCGGCCCGGTCGCGATGTCCCAGGGGTTGCGGGTGATGCCCGACAGCGGCGAATCGCCGACGCCCTTCCAGCCATATTCCGGCATCGTCGTCTTGCCGAGGAAGACCGTGCCGGCCTCGCGCAGCCGGGCGGCCGCGGGCGCATCCTCGGCAAAGGGCGCATCAGACGCCACCGCCGAGCCGCGCCGCATCGGCCAGCCGGCGATGCCGATATTGTCCTTGATGGTGACGGGCACGCCGTCCAGCGGGCCCATCGGCTCGCCCTTCAACCAGCGCGCCTGCGAGGCCTGCGCCATGGCGAGCGTGATGGCGGGGTCGCGGACCACGAAAGCGTTGATCTGCGGCTCGAAGCGCTCGATCCGGTCGAGCGCGTCCTGGGCGACCTCGACCGGCGACAATTTGCGGCTGGCGAAGAGCGGCCCGAGTTCGGCGGCGGAGAGCGAGGCGATAGTCGTCATGGGTAAATCCTGTCTGCGTCGTCCAGTAACGCCTTGCCGTCATTGCGAGCGCAGCGAAGCAATCCAGAGGCCGTCGAGCGAGCCCTCCTGGATTGCTTCGCTTCGCTCGCAATGACGATTGGCTCATGCATTCGCGGCGCGCCAGGCGGCGTTCAGCAGCACATTGGCGCCGGCCGTCATGTCCTCGTCGGTGCTGAATTCAGCGGGGTTGTGCGACAGCCCCCCGATCGAGGGAATGAAGACCATGGCGGTGGGGCAAAGCCGCGACATCATCTGCGCGTCGTGGCCGGCGCCCGAGATCATGCGACGGATCGGCAGGCCGAGCTCGGCGGCGCTGTGCTCCATCCCGGCGATCAGCTCTTCCGCGAAGGGCGTTGCGGGGAAGCGCGCGAGGTCCCTGAAGGCGATGTCGATGCCGTCGCGCGCCGAGAGCTCGGCACAGAAGGCGCGGACGGCGGCCTCGGCCTGCGCCAGCGGCGCATCGAGCGGGTTGCGCAGATCGAGCGTCATGACGACGGTCTCGGGCACCACGTTCACATTGGCCGGCTGGACGCGGATGACCCCGCAATTGGCGAGCTGGCCGGAAATCTTACTGGTCAGCTCGTTGGCGAAGACGATGATGCGCGCGGCCGCGAGGCCGGGGTCCTTGCGATAGACCATCGGCGTGGTGCCGGCATGGCTCGGCCGGCCCTTGAGCGTCAGCTCGAGCCAGCAGATCGCCTGAATGCCCGTGACGGCGCCAAGCCCGCCGCCCTCGCTCTCCAGCACCGGCCCCTGCTCGATATGCATTTCGAGATAGGCGTGGGCTGGCAGGAAGCCCGGCTGCTCGGGGCCCTCATAGCCGATGCGCTTCAGCTCCGTGCCGAGCACCACGCCGTCGGCGTCCCGCTCGGCATGGGCGTCCCCGACGCTCATGCCGCCGGCCCAGACATAGGAGCCGAGCATGTCCGGATGGAAGCGGGCGCCCTCCTCGTTGGTGAAGGCGATCACGGCCATGTCGCGTTTCGGCGTCAGGCCGGCATCGCGCAGCGTCGCCAGCACCTCGACGCCCGCCACGACGCCGAGCGCGCCATCGAACCGACCGCCGGTGCCGACCGTGTCGATATGGGAGCCCATGATGACGGCGGGACCGTCCTCCCTGCCCTTCAGGATTCCCACGATGTTGCCGATCGCGTCGATCTTCACGGACAGGCCGAGCGCTTCGAGCTCGCCGACCAGCCAGTCACGGCCCTCACGGTCCTCATCGCTGAGCGCGAGCCGGCGGCATCCGCCCTCGGGCGTGGCGCCGATGCGCGACAGCGCCGCGAGCCGGGACACCAGCCGGGCGCCATCGATTCTCAGATTGCTGCTCATCGGTCCCTCCGTCAGATGCCCGCGCCGACAGCGCACGCATGATGCGGGCCAGAGCCTCGGTCGGGTCCATCCTCCATAGGCGGGCGGCCATGCGCCTGTCGATGGTCGCGACAGGACGAGCATCCCGCGCATGAAAAACCGGGCGCAGACCCGCGTCTGCGCCCGGTGCGATGATCGCTATGGCTGTCCCGATCTCGACAGGACCTTCGCTTTAGAAAGAGCCTTCGCCCTCGCCTCAGAACTCCTCCCAGCCCGAATCACCGGCGCGGCTGTTGGCGACTTTCTTGGGCGGAGCGGCAGGCGCGGGGCGCGGCGCCATCGGCGCGCGCGGGGCCGGCGCCTGAGTGCGGGGCTGGACGAAGGCGGCCTCGGCGAGCTGGCGCAGGCGCGCCGGCTCCGATGCGGGTGCGCTGGAGGAGGCGCCGTGGCGGTGGCCGGTCTCGGGCCCAGTCCTGAAGGCGGCGACGAGATCGTTGAGCTGGTTGATCTTGCCCGAGAGCGACCCGGCCGAGGCCGCGCTCTGCTCGGCGAGCGCCGCATTCTGCTGGGTCATCTCGTCGAGATGGGCCACAGCCTGGCTCATCTCGTCGATTCCCGAGGCCTGTTCGCCGGAGGCGGCAGAAATCTCGGCGATGGTCGACGCGACCTTCTCGGACGCGCTGAGGATCTGGCTGAGCTGGTCGCCGGCCTGACGCACCAGCTTCACGCCCTGCCCAACCTCGGCATTCGAGGACGAGATCAGCGCCGAGATGTCCTTGGCCGCTTCGCTCGACCGCTGCGCCAGCGTCCGCACCTCGGAGGCGACGACGGCAAAACCCTTGCCGGCGTCGCCCGCGCGCGCTGCCTCGACGGCCGCGTTTAGCGCCAGCAGATTGGTCTGGAAGGCTATGTCGTCGATCACACGGATGATATCCGAGATCTTGGTCGAGGCAGTCTCGATGCGGGCCATGGCATCGACGGCCTGGCCAGCGATAGCGCCGCCATTCTGGGCGGCCTTCATCGCCTCGTCGGCGACGGTCGCGGCCTGGCGCGAGGCCTGGGCCGAGGCCTTGACGGAGGCTGCGAGCTCCTCCGTCGTCGCAGCCGTTTCTTCCAGGCTCGAAGCCTGCTCCTCGGTGCGCTTCGAGAGGTCGTCGGCGCCCATGTTGATCTCGCGCGCCGCGAGCCCGACATCGGCGGTCGTGGTCTGGATCGTCTTGACGGTCGTCGACAGGCGGTCGACCGTCATGTTGAAGTCATCGCGCAGCTTGACGTAGTCCGGCGGAAGGTCCGCCTCGATACGGTGTGTCAGGTTTCCGTGCGACAGCTCGGACAGGCCGTCCGCGATTGCGCTGACGACCTTTTCGAGCTCCTGGGCCTGCTGCACCCGCTGCTGGGCCGCCAGATGGCGCTGCTCCTCGGTCGAGCGCCGGCTTTCGTCCATCATGCCGGCCTGCGACGCGGCCTCGGCCTGCAAGCGCTCCTTCTCGATCGCGGCGCCGCGAAGCACGTCCACCGCGCCGGCCATCTGCGCGAACTCGCCGCTGCGGAAGGTCGGAACGGCGGAGACGAGATCGCCCGCGGCCAGCCGCTCCATCGCCGCCTTCAGGCTGCCGAGCGGCTTCATCATGCGGCGCACCAGCAGGAACAATGCCGCGCCCGCCGCGGCGGCGATCAGAAGGCCCGCCACCACGTTGTCGCTGATCATCTCATTGATGACGCTCAGATATTCCTGCTGCTTGATGCCGACGAACAGCACGCCGATGACTTTGTTGTCGGCTTTCTGGATGATCGGTTCATAGATGGTGAAATAGGGCAGACCGAGAATGTCGGCCGCGCCGGAATAGGTCGCGCGCTGCTTGAACACCGAATTATAGGCCGCCCCTGGCGCCAGCTTCGTGCCGACCGCACGCGATCCATCGGCCTTCTGGACATTGGTCGCGATGCGCAGATCGCCCATGAAGATCGTGGCGACGCTGCCTGCCAGAGTCTTGACCTTGTCCACCGCGGCGAAGTTGCCGTTCATCGCCTCATTGCCGAAGAAGAGCTTGTCACCCTCGAGCCGGGGCTCGCCCTTCGCGCTCACGAGATCGCGAAGCAGGTTGATGTTGACCGTCAGACTGACCTGCGCGCGCTCGCGCATCGCGCTCTCGGCTGCATGCAACGAGACCATAACCGAGGCGGCAACGGCAATGCCGACGAAGAAGACACCGATGATCGCGAGGCGGGTCGCGATCGGCAAACGGATGGACAGGAGCTTTTTCATGGAAACCCATTCTGCAAGGAGCACCGCTTGAAACCCGACCCGCCGCTGAAGGCTGATCGGATCGGATAGCGGTAGGTTATTTCGTAGGCATCGGCGGCTGCACCTGTTCGGGTGCAAGTCTAGGCAAGGTCAGGTCGGTTTTGCGTGCCCACCGGTACGATTCTCCATGAAAATCACCTACGGCAGGCCGGCAGATTAAACCTACAGTTGTGACACGGGGGTTAAGATAGATTTAAGCTTGGAACGGTTCAAAAATCATTCGGACGGCGGGATGAACGCTGATCGCGTGATGCGCGGGTTGCCGAAACGCCGCGACACAGACTGTTGCCGAACAGCAACATTCGCCCGCCGCCACATTTTCGCCTTATCCCGTTCACCCCGCGGCCATGTCGAACACCTTCAACGGACGGGCTTGGGCGCATGCATGGCGATTGCGATGGAACGCTGGCGCCCCGGCGTCGTTGATAGCCCGCCCGCACATCCGATTCCGCAAGACCAATAAAGCAGAGCCAAACTTCATGTCCGCCGTCACGCCCCCCGTCAGCCCCCTCTCATCTTCCCTGGCTCGCCCGTCCCGGCGCCTGACGCTGCTCATGATGCCGCTGGCGCTGGCGGGCTGCGTATCGGCGCGACCGCAGCCGTTCGAGGTCGCAAGCGCGCGGGGCTTCAACGTCAGCGCGGAATATCTGGCGATGTATGGCGAGCGCCCCGACGAACAGTTCCCGCTGCCGGCGACCGACATCTCCGAGGTGGACCCGCGCTATCTTCGCCGCGAGGTCGCCTATCCGACGCGGGAGCAGCCCGGCACGATCATCGTCGATACCGATAACAAGTATCTCTACCTGGTCCGCGAGAACGGCCGCGCCATCCGCTACGGCATCGGCGTCGGCAAGCAGGGCATGTCCTGGCGCGGCCGGGCTACGATCGCGCGCAAGGCCGCCTGGCCGCGCTGGACGCCGACCGCCGCCATGATCGCGCGCGACCCCGAGAAGAACGGCCCCTGGGCCGGTGGGATGGAGTCCGGCCTCGACAACCCGCTCGGCGCACGGGCGCTCTATCTGTATCAGGGCAACCGCGACACGCTCTACCGCATCCACGGGACCACCGAGCCCTGGTCGATCGGCCAGTCGGTGTCGAGCGGCTGCATTCGCCTGTTCAACCAGGACATCATCGACCTGCACAGCCGTGTCCCGACCGGCACGACGGTCGTCGTCCTGAATCGCGGCCAGTTGCTGACGCCGCAGCCCGGCGAGAGCTTCGACGAGTTCGCCTCGGCCGACGGCATCTGACGTCGCGGGCGGCGGATAATCGGGGCGGCGCAGGCCGCCTTGATACCGTCACATGCACGCACCACCTCTTGAGCGGCGGCGCATCCGCGCCGCCCGACATGAGAGGAGATGACGATGACGCCGCAAGAACGCGACGTGATCGCCGGGATTTTCGACCGCCTGAAACAGGCGGCCAACCAGCCCCGCGACCCCGAGGCTGAGGCCTACATCTCAGGGCGTCTGCGCGAGCAGCCCTACGCCCCCTACGCCATGGCGCAGGCCGTCTATGTCCAGGAAACCGCGCTGACCAACCTGCAGGCGCAGGTCGAGGATCTGCAGGCGCAGTTGCGCGATCTGCAGAACCGTCCGGCCGAGGCGCCGGCACCGGCTGGCGGTTTCCTGTCGGGCATCTTCGGCGGCGCCCAGCCCCCGGCGCGGCCGCGCTCGGTGCCCTCCTTCCCGCCACGCGGCCAGGATGCGGCCTCCCCGGCCTGGTCCGGACAGCAGCCGGGCGCGATGGCGGCGGCTCCGGCGGGACCTGGTCCCGGCGGTCAGCAGCCGAGCCCCTGGTCCAACCAGGCCGCTCAGCAGCAGGCTCCGGGTCGCGGCGGCGGTGGCTTCATGGCGACCGCCCTCACGACGGCGGCCGGCGTGGCCGGCGGCATGATGCTCGGCAGCGTGCTGAGCAACGCCTTCGGTGGCGGCTCGGCCAAGGCCGCCGAAGCCAAGCCGGCTGAGACGACGGCCAACAACGAGGCGCCCGATTCCGGCGCGTCCTCGCAGGCGGCCGGCTATGACGACGGCTCGTCCAACGAAGCCAACTACCAGCAGGCCGCGCACGAGCCCATGGATACGGGCTATGACGACGGCTCCAGCGGGTTCGACGGCGGCGACGACGACAGCTGGGCCTGACCGCGACAGCCGGTCTGCGCCCTACCCCAAACACGGAAAACCCGCCCGGCCAGCGCCGGGCGGGTTTTTTCATTAGGGCTTTACCGGCTGCGCCGGTGAAGCAGGATGCTCAGATCACCAGCACCTTCGCACCGACGCGCACCCGCTCGTAGAGGTCGGTGACGTCGTCATTGGTCATGCGGATGCAGCCCGACGACACGGCCTGGCCGATGGTGTGGGGCTCGTTGGTGCCGTGGATGCGGTAGAGCGACGAGCCGAGATACATGGCGCGCGCGCCCATCGGATTCTCGGGACCTCCGGCCATGAAGCGCGGCAGATCGGGCCGGCGCTTGAGCATTTCGGGCGGCGGCGTCCAGGTCGGCCATTCCGCCTTGCGGCTGACCGATTTCATGCCGGCCCAGGAGAAGCCGGGACGCCCGACGCCGATTCCGTAACGCAGCGCCCGCCCGCCCGGCTGGACCAGGAAGAGGAAGCGCTGGGGGGTGTCGATGATGATCGTGCCGGGCTTGTGCAGCCCATCATAGGCGACCTCCTGCTTGCGGAAGCGGGGATCGATGACGCGCTCGATCGGGCGCTCCATCTCGATCGGCTGGCCGAGCGCGGCGACGCGGCCGCCCTGCACCCGCGAACCGGCCGCCTGTCCAAAGGGGTCGGCCTCGTAGCCCGCCGGCGCCCGGGCGCTGCGACCGTAAGCCGAATAGCCGCCCGGCCGGTTGTAGACGGCGCCGCCCCGGCCCTGGGGCGTCGGATCACGGCCGGTCATCAGCATCTCGATGAAGCCGCCGCCATACTGGCCGCGACCGGTGGACGCTGTGACCATCGGATCGCCGCCGAACGGGTCGGCATGAGCCTGGGCGAGCGCCGACCCGGGCAAAGCGGCCGCTCCCCACAAGGCGATCAGCGGAACGAAGAGGACTGGACGCATGACGCAACTCTCTCGACATCGACTGCCGGGAAGCGTGAGGCTGCGTCTTAAAAGGAATGGTGAATCGTTGACCTTTGCTGCGCGTTGAAGCGGTCAAAGCCAAGAATTCGACGGATTAACCTTATCGAGGGGCAAAAGGATACAGTAAAGGAAGCGTTGCAAGGCAAACGCCTCCGCCCCGCGTGCGATCACGGCCGCCGGCTGCGCCGCGCCGCCCACCAGAGCCACAGCAGCGTGCGCCAGCGCGCGACATCGCAGGCGAGGATGACCGCCACATAGACCAGCGCGCCCAGCGCCACCTGCAGGGCCAGTTCAGGCACCGGCGCGAAGCGGTCCCTGAGCGGCCAGATCGCGGCCGCCATCGCGATCACGGCGAGCGCGACCGCGGCGCAGTCGCGCAGCGAGGGCGGCACCGGGAGCAGGCGCAACGCCGCCACCGCGGTGATTGCGAGCACGGTCAGAAAAGCCGCCGTCTGCGCCAGCGCATAGACGACGGGCGACGACGCCGCGAAGGCCCACACGATGGCGATGTTCGCACCGAGGCCGACGACCGCCGCCAGCGTCGCGACGAGGGTGCGCTTCTCGATCAGGAAGGCCGGATAGAGCCCGGCCTGGAAGATCGACAGCGCGAGGAAACCAGGCAGAAGCGGCGCCATATAAGCGGAGAAGCGTCCCTGAAAGCTCGGCGGAACGAGCAGGCGGTCAAAGGCCGGCAGCGTCAGGGCAAAGCCGACTGCGGCCGGCAGCGCCACGGCGAGGACGATGACGAGATTGGCGGCGATGCGCTTTTGCGCGGCGCGCCGGCCGCGCGTCTCGTCGAGACGGATCACCTGCCGCAGCAGCACGATCTCGAGCGTGGCGCCGAGCGTGCCGAACAGGCGCAGGCCCATATCGGACGCCAGCGAGAAATAGCCGGCCTCGGCAAAGCCGTGCCCCGCCGCCAGCAGCGAGCGGTTGAGCAGCGGGATGATCGAATAGATCGCGTTGCCCGCCACGATCGGCAGGGCGTATTTCGCGAACGTCCAGGCGAGATCCCGCCGCGCGCCCGAAAACGACAGCGGCTCGTCGGCGAGCCGGCGGCGCACCGAGACCAGCGCGGCGGCCACGCTGAGCAGCCCGCCGAGCAGCACGACTGTCGGATCACGCGTCAGCCACGCCCCGCCGACCATCAGGATCACGGCGAGGACGTTCTTGACGATGACCAGCCGGGCGTAGGCGGCGTCGAGGAAGCGCGCCCTCGCGATCGCGCCATGATAGTCGAACAGGCCCGCGCCGACGCCTGCCAGCACCGACGCGGCCAGCATCATCGCGGGCATGCGGACATCGATCCCGGCGATCACCGCCGCCAGGAGCAGCGCGCAGAGCGTGATGCTGACGCCGGCGATCAGGAGATCCAGCGTCGCGCGAATCTCGGGCTGGGTTTCGCGCGCTCTCAGCGAATAGAATCGTACGGCCGATAGCCTGATCCAGTCCATCATCGCGGTGTTGATCAGCACGATGATCGCCGCGCCGATGGCGTAGCGGCCGAACGCCTCCGGGCCGAGGAAGAAGGCGATCAGCAAGCCGAGGACGAAGTTCAGCCCGGCATTGATGACGAAAGGCAAAAGGACCGTCATCGCGCCTCGGTCATGTCGTCTCGAAGTCCTTGTCGGATTGATAGGTGGGCCTGCCTTGGCGTGGCCAAAGCTTGATTCTGACGCTCGACTGGCGTAGCGGCCCAGTCCCGGATTTCCAAGCGTCACATCGATGGCCCGCGCGCCTCGGCGACGGCAATGTGACGTGAACCGGGGCGGTCGTTATGCGTTGACTGTGCCGGATCACAAACGCAGGGACTTACACGATGAATTCGGCGCCGCTCTTCCGGCTGGCATACACCTCCACCTATCGCGCGGGCAGGGTCGATAGCGAGCTTTCGGCGCTGCGCGCGATCCTGTCGGTGTCCCGCAAGAACAACGAGGCGGCCGACGTTACCGGCTATCTGATCTTCGACGGCGACAGCTTCATCCAGGTGCTCGAAGGCCCGCGCGCTGCGCTTGAGGCCACGATGGCGCGGATTTCTGTCGACGACCGCCATCGCGACGTCTCGGTTTTGGGGACCCAGCCTGCCGAAGATCGCATGTTCCGGGAATGGAAGATGGGCGGCTATCGGCGCACGCCGCAGCAGGACCCGATCTTTGTCGCGCATGGCATCCCCGGCAAGATCGACCGCGCGCTGATCGATTTCGAGACGGCGGTGTCGCTGGCGCAGGCGCTCGGCGCCGAAGACGCCGGCCACGCCCGGTAGCGCCGCGTCCCGACGCATGCGCTGCCAGAATGGGTCGCGGCGCCCGCGCCGCTTTCCGCAGCCGCCCGGCCCGTCTAAGGCCATGGCGCCATGACAACTCTCCGCCCTGCGATCCGCCTCGCCCGCGACGATGACTCGCAAGCCCTCGCGCGGCTCATCGCGGCGAGCTTCGCGGAGTATCCCAATTGCGTGTTCGTCTGGGACGAGTTCCCGGAGCTGCGCGCGCCCGCCAGCCATTTCGCCTCCATAGGCGGGCGTCTCTGGGTCGTCGATGCGCCCGACGGCGGGATTGCCGGCTCGCTGGCCGCGACGCCGGTGCCCGCGCAGAACGCCGTCGAGATCACCAAGGTCTATGCCGCGCCGGCGTTTCGCGGCACCGGGCTGGCGCAGGCCCTGTTCGGCGAGGCGCTGGCTTTCGCGCAGGCCGGCGGGCAAGCCCAGATGATGCTGTGGTCCGACACGCGCTTCGCGCGCGGGCATCGCTTCTACGAAAAGCTCGGCTTCCGGCGCTGGCCGGGCGAGCGTTATCTCGCCGACGTCTCGGCGACCTGGGAATACCATTTCCGGCTGGATCTGCAGGCCCCGACCGCTGCCGACAGTGCGCGATGAGCGCCGGGCCCATCCTGCGCGCCCTGATCGGCATCGCACTTCTCACCGTCATGGACGCGGTGGTGAAGGCGCAGATGCAGGCGCACCCCTTCATCGTGGCGCTGTTCATGCGCTTTGCCATGGGCGGCGTCTGCGTGCTGGCGGTTCTGGCGATCGTGCGCCCACCCGCCCCGACGCGCGACAGCCTGATCGGCAACAGCATCCGCGTGCCGGTGGTGGTTCTGACGGCCGGCAGCTTCTTCTATTCGCTGTCGGTCCTGCCCCTGGCGGAGGCGCTGACTCTGGCCTTCCTGGCGCCGGTCTTCGTGGCGCTGCTCGGCGGGCTCCTGCTGAAGGAGCGCATGGATTCCCGCATCCTGCAGGCGCTGGGCTTCGGCGTCGCGGGGATGCTGGTGATGGTCTGGCCGCGGCTGCAGGGTCAGGTCAGCGGCGCCGGACTCGGCGTCGCCGCCGCGCTGTTCTCGGCCGTCGCCTACGCCTTCAACCTGATCCTGCTGCGGCGGATCGCGCTGAAGGAGCATCCGGCAGTGATCGTCGCCTTCCAGAACTGCGGGCCGGCGCTGGTGCTGGCCATCCCGGCGGCGCTGAGCTTCGTGCCGATGACGGCGAAGGACCTGCTGGTCTATCTCGCAGCCGGCGCGCTCGGGGTCGCCGGCCATCTGACCCTGACCTCGGCCTTCGCCCGGGCGGAAGCCTCGCGGCTCGCGCCGCTGGAATACACGGCGCTGATCTGGGCGAGCGGGCTGGGCTATTTCGTCTTCGGCGAAGTGCCGTTGATCACGACCTATGCCGGCGCCGTGCTGATCGTGGCGGGCGCCATCGCGATCAGCCGGAGGTAGCGCTGCTCAGCCCGCCGCCTTGGCCGGAAAGATCATGCAGGTCTCGCTGCCATGCGCGAGCAGCCGGCCGCGCTCGTCGACGAGCCGGCCCTCGCTGGTCGCGACCGTGCCACCGCGATGGATCAGCTTGCCCTCGCAGCGCACCGTGCCGCTGCCGGGCATGACCGGCCGGACATAGTTCACCTTCATCTCCAGCGTCGTGTAGCCCTCGCCCGCCTTGAGCGAGGCATGGGTGGCGCAGGCCATGGCGGAATCGAGGATCGTCGCGGTCCAGCCGCCATGGATCGTCCCGAGCGGGTTGAAGAAGCGCGCCGAGGGCCGCCCGACGAAGACCACCCTGCCCTCCTCGACCTCGACCAGATCGAAATCCATCGCATCCGCGAAGGGCGGGCCGGGATGACGGCCCTCGATCATGCCGCGCAGGAAATCGAGCCCGCTGCCGGCCAGCAGCGTTTCCCGCGACACCACTCCGACCTCGCGCGCCATCGTCCGCTACCCTGCTCATGATGTGTATCTACACGATAAGCAGGGAGTCGCGGCCGGGTCAAGCCGCCGTCAGCCGTCCTCGCGCGCCGCGCGGCGCAACCCCTTCAACCGGTCGCGCGTCTCCCGCCAGGCCTCGCTGCCGATGCCGCCCTCGATCCGCTCCTGCGCCTTGCGCCAGTGCGGGATCGCGGCGGCGATCGCGGCGCGCCCCTTGTCGGTAACCGCATGCATGGAGGCGCGCCCCTTGGCCTCGACGGGCTCGATGAGCCCCGCCGCCACGAGAAGCTGCAGGTTGCGGGTCAGCGATGTCCGCTCCAGCGCGAAGCGTTCGGCGAGTTCCGTCACCGAGCGCCATGCCCCCGTGCTGAGCGCCGAGAGCAGCACGAACTGCGTGATCTTCAACCCGCTGGGGCGCATGGCCTCGTCATAGGCGCGGGTGACGGCGCGCGCCGTCATGCGCACATGCAGCGCCACGCAGCTGCGGGCGATGTCGTCCAGCGCCAGTCGGGAGGCGGCGGGATCGGGAGCGTCTGTCGTCATCTCGCCATGCTAGCGTGTTCGAAGGTCCTTGGCAGCCGGCCCTTTGCCGCGCCCGGATTCACCTTTCGGTCGCGAGAAATCTTGACTTCGCGAGTCCAGGCCCCTATCTCCGCGCCATCGGTTGGCACTCACGGATCGAGACTGCTAACAGATGCCCGCGCGGGTGGTTTCAAGCCCGCATCGAATTTGTACGAGAGGAAGACAGAACCATGAAGTTCCGTCCGCTGCATGACCGCGTTGTGGTCCGTCGCCTTGATGGCGAAGAGAAGACCAAGGGTGGCATCATCATCCCCGATACCGCCAAGGAAAAGCCCCAGGAGGGTGAAGTCGTGTCCGTGGGCCCCGGCGCCCGTGACGACGCCGGCAAGCTCGTCGCGCTCGACGTCAAGAAGGGCGATCGCGTCCTCTTCGGCAAGTGGTCCGGCACCGAGGTCAAGATCGACGGCCAGGATCTCCTGATCATGAAGGAATCCGACATCATGGGCGTCATCGGCTGAACGCCTGAGACCGCCCTTCCCGTCAATTCATAAGGAGTTGCTCTCATGGCAGCCAAAGACGTCAAGTTCTCCACCGATGCGCGCGACCGGATGCTGCGCGGCGTCGAAATCCTCGCCAACGCCGTCAAGGTGACGCTGGGCCCCAAGGGCCGTAACGTCGTCATCGACAAGTCGTTCGGCGCTCCCCGCATCACCAAGGACGGCGTCACCGTCGCCAAGGAGATCGAGCTCGCCGACAAGTTCGAGAACATGGGCGCCCAGATGGTGCGCGAAGTGGCCTCGAAGCAGAATGACCACGCCGGCGACGGCACCACGACCGCGACCGTTCTCGCCGCCGCCATCATGCGCGAAGGCCTGAAGTCGGTGGCCGCCGGCATGAACCCGATGGACCTGAAGCGCGGCATCGACCTTGCGGTCGAGGCGATCGTTTCGGACCTGAAGAAGAACTCCAAGAAGGTCACGTCCAACGCGGAAGTCGCGCAGGTCGGCACCATCTCGGCCAATGGCGACGAGACCGTCGGCAAGATGATCGCGACCGCGATGCAGAAGGTCGGCAACGAGGGTGTCATCACCGTCGAGGAAGCCAAGACCGCCGAGACCGAGCTCGACGTCGTCGAGGGCATGCAGTTCGACCGCGGCTATCTCTCGCCCTACTTCATCACCAATTCGGAGAAGATGGTCGCCGAGCTGGAAGACCCCTACATCCTGATCTTCGAGAAGAAGCTGTCCTCGCTCCAGGCGATGCTGCCGATCCTCGAGGCCGTGGTGCAGACCGGCAAGCCGCTGCTCATCATCGCCGAGGACGTGGAAGGTGAGGCTCTGGCCACGCTCGTCGTCAACAAGCTCCGTGGCGGCCTGAAGGTCGCGGCCGTCAAGGCTCCGGGCTTCGGCGATCGCCGCAAGGCCATGCTCGAGGACATCTCGATCCTGACCGCCGGCCAGATGATCTCGGAAGACCTCGGCATCAAGCTCGAGACCGTGACCCTCGCCATGCTCGGCCGCGCCAAGAAGGTGCGGATCGAGAAGGAGAACACCACGATCATCGACGGCGCCGGCAAGAAGAAGGACATCGAAGGCCGCGTGACGCAGATCAAGGCGCAGATCGAGGAGACCTCCTCGGACTACGACCGCGAGAAGCTTCAGGAGCGTCTGGCCAAGCTCGCTGGCGGCGTCGCGGTCATCCGCGTCGGCGGCGCGACCGAGGTCGAGGTCAAGGAGAAGAAGGATCGCGTCGACGACGCCCTGAACGCGACCCGCGCTGCGGTCGAAGAAGGCATCCTTCCGGGCGGCGGCGTTGCGCTCCTGCGTGCGCTCTCGACCGTCAAGAACATCAAGACCCAGAACGACGACCAGAAGACCGGCGTCGAGATCGTCCGCAAGGCGATCATGGCCCCGGCTCGCCAGATCGTCGACAACGCCGGCGATGATGGCGCGGTCGTGGTCGGCAAGCTGCTGGAGTCGAAGGACTATTCCTTCGGTTACAACGCCCAGACGGGCGAGTACGGCGATCTGGTCAAGGCCGGCATCATCGACCCGACCAAGGTCGTGCGTACCGCCATCCAGGACGCGGCTTCGATCGCTGGCCTGCTGATCACCACCGAGGCGATGATCGCCGAGCTCCCCAAGAAGGACTCGCCGATGCCGATGGGCGGTGGCGGCGGCATGGGCGGCATGGATTTCTGATCCAGCCACCCTTCGCTCCTGCGAAGACATGGGAAGGCCCGGCGCAAGCCGGGCCTTTTCTCTTTGAGGCTCCATGACGCTTTCGACACATCAGCGTCGCATGGGCGAAATCAGCGCGTGGTCGGGTGCCCTCTCACGGGGATCATCACCATGCTCACGCGCCGCACCCTTCTCGCCGGCCTCGGTTGTTCCTTGGCCCTGCCTGCGTTCTCCCAGGAAGACTGGCGGCGCTCCGTGCCTGAAGTGCGCATCGGCATCTCCTCGGCCGAGAACGAGGCCGGCGCGATCGCCCGGCACCAACCGCTCATTGAATACCTCTCCGCCAAGCTCGGCGTGCCCACCAAGCTCTACCGCGTCAGCGACTATGCCGGCCTCGTCGAGGCGATGCGGGCCGACCAGCTCGAATTCTCGCGCTTCGGTCCGGCCGTCTACGCGCTCGGCCGGCGCATTCTCGGCGACAAGCTGGAGCCGCTGTTTCGCGATGTCGACCAGCATGGCCAGGAGGGCTACTTCTCCGTCGTGCTGGTGCGCTCCGAGAGTCCCTACCAGTCGGTCGCCGATCTCAAGGGCAAGAGCTTCGCCTTCGCCGACCCGAACTCGACATCGGGCTTCGCCTTTCCGGCTTATTTCCTGCGCAAGCAGGGCCTCGATCCGCAGAGCCATTTCGGCGGAACGGTCTTCTCCGGCGGGCACGACAACTCCGTTCTGGCGCTGGTGCGCGGCCAGTTCGACGGGGTCGCGACCTATGAGGTCAATGCCGATGCCGGCGTCGCGCAGCGTCTCGCCGAGCGCGGCATGATCAAGAAGGGATCAACCCGCGTGATCTGGACCTCGCCGCTGATCCCCGCCAGCCCGTTCTGCGCCCGCGCCAACCTGCCCGCCGGGCTCAAGACCGCCTATGTCGCGGCGATGAACGCGATGAAGGACGAGGCCCCCGAGATCTGGAAGACCTTCACCGACGGACATGTCTCGCGCTWTGCGCCRGCCCGCCACGAGGACTACATCGMCGTGMTCGCCGTCACCGAGGAACTCGATGCGAGCCGCAAGAAGAGTCGCGGCTGATCTCCCCGCCTGAAAACTCGGCAAGTCCCGGCGCGAGCCGGGCCTTTCGCTATCCGGGGGATGACAATTTGC
>NNBT01002461.1_pt1 | contig 29766 bp, 26 predicted proteins | sample 1173831 | NCBI WGS metagenome assembly NNBT01 (sample SAMN07173936, study PRJNA388173) | plant metagenome | isolation source: symbiotic tissue sample KVJ10 | place: Norway: Troms, Kvaloya island | reverse complement strand
GTAAAGAGTCCTGAGTCAAAGTCTTTAAATATACTTTGAACTGAAATGTAATTTTAATCAGCCTTTATATTTTGTATATTTGGTATAGAGACTAATAAATATAGAAATATGGACACGGTTTTGTTAGAAATCACAAATGAAAAGGCTTATAAACTCATACAGGATTTGGAAGCCTTAGATATTGTTAAAATTTTAGAGAAAAACACAAAGCCAAAAGAAAGTCTTTCGAAAAGATTTGCAGGTTCCCTAAATCTTACAGATAAACAATATGAAGAATTCCAGCAAAACATTAAAGATAGCAGGAACGAATGGGAACGGGATATTTAATTGACACCAATGTCATTATCGGTTATTTAGATGGTAAAATTGAAAATAACGGAATGGCCTTTATGCATCCTATTATTGATAGTATTCCAAATATATCCGTAATAAACAAAATCGAAATTTTAAGGTTTAATCAACCTGATAGTGATTATAGAACTTTATTAGATTTTGTAAAATCTAGTAGAGTTTTTAGTTTAACTGAAGATATTGTCGAAAGAACCATTTCGATATGCAGGATAAATAAAATCAAACTTCCAGATGCCATAATTGCAGCCACAGCAATCGCCAATAACCTCACCTTAATCACAAGAAATACTTCCGATTTTAAAAAAATTGTAAATCTCGAAATCCTCAATCCTTGGTATATTTCTTAAAGCAATAATCAAAAGCCTACTATGCATTTCAATCGAGGAGATAAAGACGACAAATTCTTATTGAATTTATATAAAAGATTGCTTTACCCCCGGATGGTTGAAGACAAAATGCTTAAACTTTTACGTCAGGGGCGGATTGGCAAATGGTTTTCGGGTATTGGTCAGGAAGCCATAGCAGTCGGCAGCACCCTGGCCATGCAAAGCGAAGAATATATTTTGCCCATGCATCGTAATTTGGGTGTTTTTACCTCTCGCGATATTCCCTTAAAAAAATTAATGGCCCAATGGCAGGGCAAAATTACCGGCTTTACCAAAGGCCGCGACCGCTCCTTCCATTTCGGCACACAGGATTATAAAATTATTGGGATGATCTCCCATCTCGGCCCCCAGATGGCCTTAGCCGACGGTATAGCACTGGCCGATGTTTTGGCAAACAAGCAACACGCTACCCTGGTTTACACAGGCGAGGGTGCGACTAGTGAAGGCGATTTTCACGAAGCAGTGAATGTTGCCGCCGTTTGGAACCTACCTGTAATCTTTCTGATCGAGAATAACGGGTATGGGCTTTCTACCCCGAAATCAGAGCAGTTTAGGTGCAAAAACCTGGTTGATAAAGCCATTGGTTATGGCGTAGAAGGTATTCAGATAGACGGGAATAATATTTTAGAAGTTTATAATACCATCAATCAGCTGGCTAAGGAAATCCGGAAGGATCCAAGACCGGTTTTGGTAGAATGCCTTACTTTCAGGATGCGGGGCCATGAAGAAGCATCAGGCACTAAATATGTTCCGCAGGAGCTATTTGATGAATGGGAAAAGAAAGATCCCTTAAGTAATTACGAAACTTATTTAATTGAGCAGGGTATTTTAACATCGGATGCCGTTATAGACATCAAAATTCAAATTAAAAGAGATATTGAGTTAGAAGTTGAAGAAGCATTTAACGAAGCTGAACCAGAAGCAAATGCCAGTCAGGAAGAGACCGACATGTATTACCCCTATCAGCAAGAAGTTATTCAACCTAACCAAACTTCCACCGATAAAAGATATTTAGATGCCATAACCGATGGATTAGACTTGGCCATGCAAAAATACCCCAACCTGGTTTTAATGGGGCAGGATATTGCAGATTATGGTGGGGCTTTTAAAATTACAGATGGCTTTACAGCGAAATACGGCAAAGGTAGAGTCCGCAATACACCAATTTGCGAATCGGCCATTGTAGGTGCAGGATTAGGCCTATCCATTAATGGTTATAAAGCCGTGGTAGAAATGCAGTTTGCCGATTTCGTAACGGTTGGTTTTAATCAGATTGTAAATAATCTTGCAAAAACACATTACCGCTGGGGTGAAAAGGCCGATGTGGTGGTGCGCATGCCAACAGGTGCAGGAACAGGTGCAGGCCCATTTCACTCACAAAGTAATGAAGCCTGGTTTACCAAAACACCCGGCTTGAAAATCGTTTATCCGGCTTTCCCAGAAGATGCAAAAGGATTATTGTTAGCCGCGATCGAAGATCCAAATCCGGTTTTATATTTTGAGCATAAATACCTGTACAGAAGTTTAACGGCCCCCGTTCCGGAGGGTTATTATACTACAGAAATCGGTAAGGCAGTCACACTTGCCAAAGGGAATACATTCGCGATCATTACTTACGGACTAGGAGTGCATTGGGCTTTAGATTATGTAAATCAGCATCCAGCATGCGATGCCACGATAATTGACCTGCGCACACTTCAGCCCTGGGATAAAGAAACCGTTCGTGAAACAGTAAAAAATACGGGGAGAGTTTTAATTTTGCACGAAGATACCTTAACCAACGGCTTTGGCGCAGAAATATCTGCCTGGATAGGAGAACATTGTTTCTCTTATCTGGATGCTCCTGTAATGCGTTGTGCAAGTTTAGATACGGCAATCCCGATGAACAAGGTATTAGAAGACGATTTCCTGGCTAAGGCAAGATTAGCAGAAACCATAGATAAATTATTAAAATACTAAGATAGGTTAATCGTATAAACTGTTCAAATCGGTTAATTGTTAAGGTAAATCTACAGTTAACCGATTATACAATTAACCAGTTAAACACAAAATAAATGAGCAATTTTAAAGTCGAAGGAAATATCATTGACATCACAAAACGAAATATTTTCTTTGGCGAATTGGAAGTTGAAGGAGGCAAAATAAAATCAATCACCAAAGTTTCCGATCAGCGGGAAGGCGTTCCTTTTATTTCTCCGGGCTTTATTGATAGTCATGTGCATATAGAAAGCAGCATGTTAATTCCAAGTGAATTTGCGCGGCTGGCTGTTGTTCACGGAACGGTTTCTACCATAAGCGATCCCCACGAAATTGCCAATGTTTGTGGCATGGAGGGTGTAGAATTTATGATCGAAAACGGCAATACCGTGCCTTTCAAATTTAATTTTGGCGCACCGAGCTGTGTTCCGGCTACTATTTTTGAAACTGCAGGTGCAGAATTAAATCACGATGATGTAAAAGCGCTTTTAGAACGTCCTGAGATAAAATACCTCAGCGAAATGATGAATTTTCCGGGTGTACTTTATAAAGATGAAGAGGTTTTAAAAAAGATTGATGCTGCTCGTCAGTTGGGCAAACCTGTTGATGGGCATGCTCCTGGTTTACGCGGTGATGCTGTTCAGCAATATATCGACGCGGGAATTTCCACCGATCACGAATGTTTTACCGCGGAAGAAGCACTGGACAAATTACAGCGTGGAATGAAAATCCTTATCCGTGAAGGAAGTGCAGCCAAAAACTTCGAAGCATTGATCGATTTGTTAAACGATTGGCCGGATATGATGATGTTCTGCAGCGACGATAAACATCCCGATAGCTTGGTCGAAAACCACATCAATCAGCTTTGTGCAAGGGCGGTAGAAAAGGGAATCGATATTTTCAATATCCTACAGGCAGCCTGTATCAATCCTATTCTTCATTATAAACTAGATGTTGGTTCGTTACAACTTAACGATCCGGCAGATTTTATCATATTAGATGATTTAAAAAAATTCAAGGTAAAACAAACCTATATTGACGGATTATTGCTTGCTGAAAATGGCAAAACAGTGGGCGGTTGGGTAAAACATGTAGAAGATCAGGAATCGGTAAACCATTTCGACTGCAGCTTAAAAAAAGAAGAAGACTTTATTTATTCATTTACCGGGCAAGAAGAAATTCTGGTTATAGAAGCTTTAGATGGACAATTGATCACCAACAGATTAGTGGCCAAACCAAAAGTTTTAAATCAGAATATTATTAGCGATCTGGAAAACGATGTTCTAAAAATGGTGGTGGTAAACCGTTACCATGATGCACCTGTTGCTGTTTCATTTGTGAAGAATTTTGGTTTAAAACAGGGAGCCATTGCCTCAAGTGTTGCCCACGATAGCCATAACATTATTGCGGTAGGCACTGATGACAAAAGTATCTGCGAGGCAGTAAACCTGGTGATTAAGGAAACCGGTGGTGTAGTAGCCTTGGGCAACGGGAAAGAAGAAGTTCTAGCCTTGCCAGTAGCCGGCTTAATGAGCAATCAGAACGGTTATAAAGTTGCGGAAAGTTATACCTCCATAGATCAGTTTGCGAAAGATTTAGGTTCAACCCTACTCGCTCCTTTCATGACGCTTTCTTTTATGGCTTTATTGGTAATTCCACATTTAAAGCTCAGCGACAAAGGTTTATTTGATGGGGATGAGTTTAAGTTTATATAGATAAACTATTGAAAATCGTCATCTCGACTGAAGCGCAGCGAAATGGAGAGATCTATCCAGTTAGATTTCTCGGCTTCGTTACACCCGATAGCTATCGGGTCCACTCGAAATGACGACTTTTCGTTATTCCAGCACAAAAACCTCAGCCAGAGGATTAAATAAATATAAACGTTTATCATCTAAACACACACAACGGTACCGCTTTCTAATCCTTTCTCCTTTGGTAAAACGCCTGCCATCTTTAATTTTAAAATTGGTATTGATAGGTAGCTGCTCTAAATGTAAAGTCTCCGTTTTATTACTATCATACTTTTTTAAAGCACGCGATAAATGCAAATCGGAACAACTTGAGGCAGCCGGATTTGACATATAATTATCAATCGCTTTATGGATATCATCAGGAAAAATATTTAATTCAAAAAAAGGAACCATCATCCGCTGAAAATTTTTTTTCCACTCTGACCCATGCGGTTTTACTTTATTTTTAAAATCGTTCCAGGTGAGTAAATGCGCAAATTCATGTACAGTGGTAACTAAAAAAGCATAATGGTTAAGGTTGAAGTTTACCGAAATCCGGTGGCCTTTGCCCTGGTAAGGATGACGGTAATCGCCCAGTTTTGTAGAACGGGTTTTAGCGATCTTAAATTCACATTGAAAATAATCAATCCACTTGGCAATTAGCGGTGCCGCTGGTTCTGGCATGTACTGCGCTAAAACTTTAACTTTCTCCACGAATGCTAAGATAAATAATTTTAAGTTTTAACCACAAAGGACACAAATATTTACGTGGAAAACAGAATCCATAAATAGTTTAACCACAGAGTACACTGAGTTTACACAGAGAAAACAGAGGTGTTTTTAGTACCCATTAACAACTCTTTTGATTCCATCTTTCAATCTTAAAACATTAAAATTCATCACTAATCCAAACCTATAACCACCCAATTTCATATAAGTTAGGGTTTGTGCTAAATGAATGTCAGTTAATCGCTCAATACTTTTCAATTCTAAAACTAGCCTGTCTTCTACCAGAATATCGATTCGATAACCACAATTCAATCTTACATCTTCAAAGTGCAAAGGCATTATTTTTTCTTTTTCAACTTGAAATCCTGCCTTGTAAATCTTGTAGAATAGACATTCCTTATAAGCACTCTCCAGCAACCCTGGTCCAAGAGCTGTGTGAACATCTATTGCTAACCCAATAATGGTTCTTGTTAATAAATCTTCTTCCATAAAACTTTGTGCTCTCTGTGCCTTAACTCTGTTTTCTCTGTGGTAAAATGAATTAGCACCCTCTGCAGTTAAAAAGAGATTATTCCTCTGATGGAAATAACGATGCAAGCACCAGTTTAATCTCACCAAACGAATAATCTTTACCTAAAAACTCCCTGATCGTAGCCATCGATTTTGTTTTCTGGCTCTCTATCGCATCGCTGATATTTCTGATTTTATTGGCTTTTACCAGTTTGGTTACATCCAATTGCTGGGTTGAAACGTAATAAGCTAAATGTCCTTCAATGGTACCAACAGAAAAACCACGTTCCTTTGCTATTTCATCAATGGTTTTGCCTTGCTCATAAAGTTCGAAGCTTACCAGCTTCGTATCTATTTTTGGTTCCTTTTTCTTTTTCTCAGCTGCTGATTTTACCTTGAGTGTTTCTCCTTTTAACTGGATGGCTTTTTGAAGTTGTTTATTTCTTTCAACCGTGTTCAATAGTGCATCGGTATCTGCTTTGCTAAACTCTTTACCATCAATCAACGCTTGCAAAAGGGCTTTGCTTTTATGCATTTTTTTCAGTTGCTCATACACCAAAATTTCGAGTTCGAGCAGCTCCGTAACATAAGTTTTTATCTGTTTTTCTTCTTTTATCACTTCGATTTGAGCCAGAAAACGGTCTGAAATTTCCTTAACCAGCGGATTAAAATATTTTAATGCGGCCACTACCCTTTTCGATACATTAAATAAAGTATGCTCAGTTTGTTGTGAAAACAGATTTTTCAACTGATTTACAAAGGTATCAGCGGTTGCCGTTATTTTTTGAAAATCGGTATAAACTGTATCCGTCCACTCTTCATGTCTTTGTTTGGCCGATTTTTCGCTTTTATCAAAAGTTTGGCGGTGCTCTTTCAAATAATAACGGATCAGGTTCAGATCGAAAGCAGCCAGCAGGTAACTGCGGATAAAAGTATAACTCTCTGTACTGATCTGCTCGTTAAGTACTTCGGAAGGTTGCTTGGTTTTTGAAAAATAATGTACATTTTGATCTTGCTGTAAACCACTCTCACGCAGATGAGAGGTTAAAACCAACCCTTTTAAGGAACGTAAACGTGATAGCGCCACGTAAGCCTGACCTGGAGCAAAAGCTTCACCCACGTCAATAATGGCCTTATCAAAAGTTAAACCCTGACTTTTATGTACCGTGATGGCCCAGGCCAGTTTAATGGGATATTGGGTAAAAGAACCGGCCACATTTTCTTTGATCTCGTTGGTTGCTTCGTCTAATTTATATTTTACGTTCTCCCAGGTATAGGGCGAAATCTGGATCACCACTTTATCTTCCGGCAGCTCAATTTCAACTACATCCTTTTCAATATGATGCACTACACCGATTTTACCATTATAATAGCGCTTTTCGGCGGTCATATCATTTTTAATGAACATTACCTGTGCGCCAACTTTTAATTCAAGGCTTTTATCATTAGGATAAGCATATTCATTAAACTCACCCTGAACCTTTGCCTCAAAAAAATAAGACTTATTTTTCAGCTGAGTTAACCGTTCACGGTTAATGTTATCTGCTTTGTTGTTATGTGTGGTTAGCGTAATGTAATTCTCTTCTGCCGAAGGTTTAAAATCCTGCTTAAAATGTTGTCTAAGCAATGCAGTATCCTCAGCCGTAATTTTGTTGTTCCGCAGGTTGTTCAGCAGATCGATAAAAACCGAATCATCCTGACGGTAAATCTTATCCAGTTCAATGTAAACAGGTGGATTATCCTGCAGGGCCAGCGCATCAAAAAAGTAAATGCTTTTGTAAAATTTGGCCATAATGCGCCATTCGTCATTTTTTACCACAGGCGGCAGCTGGTGCAAATCGCCAATAAATAACAATTGTACCCCACCGAAAGGAAGATTTCTGTTCCTTCGAACATAACGCAAGGCAAAATCGATGGCATCGAGCATATCTGCCCGTAGCATACTCACCTCATCAATAACCAACAACTCCAATTCCTGTAACATGCGGCGTTTATTGCCCTGCATGTTTAGGTGTTTTACCAAAGTTTTAGGCGTATTAAAATTGAAATTGATGTTTTCGTTAATCAACGCTCCCGCAGCATCAGGGAAAAATGCACCAAAAGGCATCTGGAACAGCGAATGTATGGTTACCCCAGCTGCATTAATGGCAGCAATACCAGTAGGCGCTACAATTAAAGCCTTTTTATGTGTAAGCTGAATGAGTTTCCGTAAAAAAGTTGTTTTACCTGTTCCGGCTTTTCCGGTTAAGAAAACATGTTTTGAGGTGTAATTAACAAATTTAGCCGCAATTTCTGCGGGCATAGAAGTTTCTTCTAGAGTGGGCATCGGCAGTAAAATTTTAGTTAGCAATAAACGGAGGGACGAATAAAGCTAAACATTTTAGCACAAAACTAAACAATGATCGGTGAGAAATTTTAATTTTAAGCAGATAATTTTCGATAAATGCCACTTATATAGCCAAAGAAGTCAAGTTTTAAAAATTTGACTTCTTTAATCCTCTCTTATCGCCTGCTTTTCAAACCTTTAGCAATCAAGCTATTTTCAATTAACCAGTTCAAACTTTAATCAAATTCCTTATCTTTGCGGCCTGATGAAACAACAATATTCAAATCTTATCGCTGTTAAATTCCTTTAACAAGGTTTCATCTCTTTTTACACCCAAAATTTTATTATGCTTAACCCTGAAATAGAAAAACGTAAAACCTTTGCCATTATTAGTCACCCCGATGCGGGCAAAACCACACTGACAGAAAAGTTTCTGCTTTTTGGTGGTGCCATTAACACTGCAGGCGCGGTTAAAAGGAACAAAGCGAACCAAAGCAATACCTCCGATTTTATGGAGATTGAAAAGCAACGTGGTATCTCGGTTGCAACTTCGGTAATGGGTTTCGAGTACAGTGGCAAACGCATTAATATTCTGGATACGCCTGGTCACAAAGATTTCGCGGAAGATACCTACAGAACTTTATCGGCTGTGGATAGTGTGATTTTGGTGGTTGACTGTGTAAAAGGTGTAGAGGAACAGACTGAAAAACTGATGTCGGTTTGCCGCATGCGTAATACCCCGGTGATTATTTTTGTAAATAAAATGGACCGTGAGGGTAAAGAAGCTTACGATTTATTGGATGAAATTGAAGAAAAACTAAACATCAGTCTTTGTCCGCTTTCATGGCCAATTGGTCAGGGACATACCTTTAAAGGTGTTTACAGCATTTATAACAAACATTTAAACTTATTTAATTCGGATAAAACCAAGGTAACTGATTCAGTTGTAGCAGCGAATGATTTAAATGATCCATCTTTATTGAACTACCTGAAAGAAAACGAGATCAATACGTTGAAAGACGATGTGGAACTGGTTGATGGCATTTACGGCAAAATTGATAAAGATTTATACACCGATGGTTTGGTTGCCCCTGTCTTTTTTGGCAGTGCGATTAACAACTTCGGGATAAAGGAACTCTTAGATACCTTTATTGATATTGCTCCAAGCCCTCGTCATAGGGAAGCAGAAGAACGCGATGTACTGGTTGAAGAGAAAAATTTTAGTGGTTTTGTATTTAAGATCCACGCCAACTTAGACCCGAAACACCGTGACAGAATTGCCTTTTTAAGGATCTGTTCAGGTAAATTCGAACGCAATAAATTCTATTACCATACCCGTCAGGATAAGAAACTAAAGTTCTCCAACCCGATGGATTTTATGGCCAATGAGAAAAGTATTGTTGAAGAGGCCTGGCCGGGAGATGTGGTAGGTTTATACGATAGTGGCAACTTTAAAATCGGCGATACGTTAACCGAAGGTGAAAAATTACAGTTTAAAGGAATTCCAAGTTTCTCTCCATCTATCTTTAAAGAGGTGGAAAACATGGATCCGATGCGCACAAAACAATTGGAAAAAGGTATTGAGCAGCTAACCGACGAAGGCGTTGCACAGTTATTTGTAATGCAGCCCGGAAACAGAAAAGTGATTGGCGCTGTAGGTGAGCTTCAGTTCGAGGTAATCAATTTCAGGCTAGAGCACGAATACGGCGCAAAATGCCGTTTCCGTACATTGAGCTATACACGTTCGAGCTGGGTAACTTCTACCGACAGAAAGAAACTGGACGAATTTGTGAAGCGTAAGCAACAACACATCGGTTTCGATAAAGAAGCCAATCCGGTTTATCTGGCGGATAGTGAATACATGATTAATTTAACCAAACAGGATTATCCTGATATTGAATTCCATAAAACGAGCGAGTTTAAGAGTTAAAATTGAATGAGTGAATTTTAAATGAAAAAGTGATTGAATGAGAGAATATTGCAACTTTGCTATTATTCTCTCATTCAAAATTCAATCATTAAATATCACTCTCATATTTCTTAAAAGTCCATTCTAGTCGTTTTTTGATCTTAGAAATCAATATCCTTGGCGAAAGCACTTTAACGCATTCTCCAAAGCCTAAAATCTCACGTTCCAGTTCGTAATTTAATACTACATCGATCCTAAATGTGGTTGTTTTATCGTTTTTAGCTAATATTACCTGCGACGAATGCAAAGGTTTGGTCAAAACATAAGGTGCATGATCGTTGGTAAATTCAAGAATCACTTTTTGGGCACGATCTTTCTCATTTTTGGTTACACCGATCAGATCTTCGTAATACCGGTCGAAATCTACCCCTTGGTAAGCAACAAATTCTTCATTGGGCAATTCCTGAAATTCAATGATTCGATCTAAAGCCAGATTCAAGATTCCTGGTCTTTTCTTTGCTTTACAGATCAAAAACCAACGGTTCCTATATTCTTTTAAGAGATATGGAAAATAAATGCCTTGTTGCGATTGCTGCGCTTTAAAAGATTTATATTCAATCAATAGCGATCGTTTATTCAAAACCGCCTGGTACAGTGGCGGAATGCATTCTAAACCTTTAACAAGCTTATTGCTTTCCAATTGGATATTGTTGCCACTTTGTTTGGTTGATTTGTAGAGGTTATTTTCTAAACGGGCGATCATATCGCTCATTTCGTCGAAATAGTTAAAGGCATTAAACTGTTTCAGTACGCCAACAATTTCCTTCATTTTATCTACATCAGCATTATTGATCGGCGCTTTGGTTATGCTGAAATTTGGATCCTCATAAGCATAAAAACGTTTATCCTTAACTACAATTGGTGCATTGTACCCTAATTTATCACTTCGCATCAGCTGAATATCTGCCTGGATAGTCCGTTTGCTTACGCCTGTAGTAATACCTTCAAGTTCGTAAAGCGTTTCTGATACTTTTTCAATAAGATCCTCCAATGTCCATTTTCTAAATCGGTTTTTCAAACAATCGTCGATGGTTTTATACCGGATGAGCGCCAATTTATTTACTGCCATTTTGAAGTGGATTTAGGTTTCTGCCAGAAATCAGTTGATTTCGTTGATCTAAATATAAGAAAGTGTTTCACATCTACGCAATACATTTGCGTAGATTATCATAAAAAGAAATATTTTATGGGTAAAAATAAAATTATTTAACTGATTATCAAATATTTAAATAAAAATTAGCAAAATAATTTTCACTACGCAAATCAGTCGCGTAGTGGTGGTGGCATCTTTGTAATGTCGCCAGTCGATAAGTTCTTTGAAAAATATTAATAATTAAAATCTGATTTATAAAGACAGTTTACTGTTTAAATGATACGCGCTCTCCGTCATGCTGCTCCCATTTATTTGGGGCAGCAATTAACCCCTGTTCCCGATAGGTGGAACAGGGTATCGTTAGTGCAAATCAGATCATTATAAAGAAATTCCGATGAATAATCGGAATGGCAATACTAAATAAAACTTATCCAATGTTGTGGGTTTCAGAATAGCCCCAAAGTATTCGGGCAATTGCGTAGAATATACTGATAAGAATTATGATAGATTGTCTGAACACGTTGTGTGCGTGGGTTCGAATCCCACTTCCGTATATTCGGAATAACTCAGTTAGGTTAGAGTAACAACCACTAAAATGCAGGTTCGAATCCTGCTTCCAACTCAAAACTGGAATCGCATAAGGGTAATGCAATGGATTAGGGTTCCATCTAGAAAGAAGGGCAACTTTTCAAACCCCCACAAAAACCAGCATTGCGCAACCACATTTGGCTTAAAGATTTTTTGGAATCCAAAAAGCAAATCTGTGTTTTGCTCAGTAAGAATCAGTGCAGCAAGAAAAGATTTAAAAAATCAAATCGGTTAAATCGAAAAGGCAAATATTCTAAGGAGTATAAACCGATGAAAAAAACATGATCTCATTTTTAAACAAAGCTTGATAAACTTTTACTTCCGCAGAAAACAGGTAAATGTTCCTGCGCAATGCTTTTAAGAGAATAAATAACAAATTAATAAATTTTAACTCCAGAAAACATGAAAAGAGTAACGATTAACACCAATTATGTTGGATTGGTGTTTAAAAAAGGAAAATTAAAAAACGTTTTAAAAGCAGGAACTTACTGGTTAGGTTTTGGCGAAGAAATAACTTTATGCGATATGGCCAAAGAGTATTACTACTCTGTTTCAGAATTGGATATCTTGCTGGAAAATGCAGATTTTACAGACTTGATCCATTTATTAAGCATTGCCGACAACGAATTGGCCTTGGTTTATCAGAACAAAAACTTTAAGTCTGTTTTAACCGCCGGCAGACATGCCATTTGGAAAGGTTTATCAGAATACAACTTTGTTAAGGTAAACATCAGTAACATTAATATTGACGAAGCAATTGATAAAAATTTATTGGAGAAAGCGCCTTTATTGAATTACACCAGGGCTTACAAAGTAGATTCTTTCGAAAAAGCCTTGTTATTCATCGATGGTAAATTTGAAAGGGTAATGGAAGCAGGAAACTATGTTTATTGGAAAAACAGCACCACCATTCAAGTTTTAAAAACCGATATGAGACAATTGAATATGGAGATTATCGGACAAGAAATCTTAACAAAGGATAAAGCACAATTGAGGGTAAACTTCAGCATTCAATATAAAGTTGATGATATTATAAGGGCGTTATTGGAGAACAAGGAATTCGAAAAACAATTGTACATCACCATGCAATTGGCATTAAGAGAGTGTATTGGCTTAATGACTTTTGACGAATTGATGGAAAGCAAGGAAAAAGTAGCTGAAATGGTAATGGCAATCACTTTGGATAAGGTTGAAAAATTAGGTGTAAAATTGACCAACTGTGGTGTTAAAGACATTATTTTGCCAGGTGATGTTAAGGAGATTATGAACCAGGTTTTAGTTGCCGAAAAAAGGGCACAAGCCAATATCATTACCCGAAGAGAAGAAACGGCCTCGACCAGAAGTTTGTTGAACACTGCCAAATTGATGGAAGATAACAGCATGCTGTATAAGTTGAAAGAGATGGAATACGTAGAGAAAATCGCGGAGAAAATCAATAACATCAGCTTATCTGGCAGCGGACAAATTGTAGATCAATTGAAACAGATTTTCGTGAAATAAACTAAATTTAGAAACCCCTCGGCTAGGTGCATGTTGCCTGCCGGGGATTAATTAGAAAATAAAATGAACAATCACTCCAAAGAATATAATAATATTGATGAAATGCTAATAGCATCTCAAGCAATGAGGAATTATCAGTTAATGCATAATGCCATTAGAAATGATTATATCGTATTACTCGAAATAACCGGAAAAAGTCAAGAAAGTCAAAAATCATTTGATGCATTATATCGAGCATGCATAACTAGTATGTTCTCACTAGTTGAATCGGATATTTACGGATTAAATGTTCTTGATCCTTACCCAAATTATAGTGACAAACACGATTTTACAAGTAAATTAGAGAAGACTTTTAAGCAAATTTCTAGAACATGGGAAAAGGAGGAGATAAAACAACAATATTTTTATTCTTGTAAACCTCAATTAAAAGTTTTAAAAAGAATGAGAGATGAGACTATTCATCCAAAGGAGATTTCACATATACAAATTGCCACGGACACAAAGTTTAAAGAACTAAAAGCAGTGTTTAATGATTATGATAGTTTCATCAATGATCTGATGAATAACTTCTTCTTGAGTACAAAGATTAATCTTTTTAAGTAAACACAATGAACAACAACATAACAGGAAAAGACCTAATAGAAATAGGTTATACCGAAGGAAAAATAGTAGGCCTAGCATTAGATATCCTGAAAGAAAATTTCACGGATATAGAAGAAAAAGAATTACTGGCCTTATTTAAAAAAGTAAAGGATTATCCTGAAAGTTTTTTGGATGACGATGTATTAAATACACTAGCAACAGCAGTGATTGAGGAAGCCAACCCAAAATCAGACGGAACCGTTGAACTGATTAACAACGCGAAAGATTATTCGATTTTTGGTGCAAATTATATTGAAGAAGGAGCGAGAAACCAAATGGATATCGCCATGAAATTACCAGTTTCGGTTGCGGGTGCATTAATGCCCGATGCACACCAAGGTTATGGCTTACCGATCGGTGGAGTATTGGCCACCAGAAATGCAATTATTCCATACGGCGTTGGTGTAGATATCGGTTGCCGAATGGCCCTGAGTATTTTCGATATCCCTGAAAAACATTATTTCGGTAAAGATGCGATGTACAAACGTGAACTGATTGCTTTTACGAAATTTGGCGCAGGTCAAAATTTTAAGGGGAATGAAAAAGCAGACCATGATGTTTTAGAAAACGAAGCTTTCAATTCCACACCTTTTCTTAAAAACTTACACGGGAAGGCCTGGGCGCAATTGGGTACTTCGGGCGGCGGTAACCACTTTGTAGAATGGGGAATTATTGATTTCGCGGAACACGATGAGATCTTGAATATCGATAAGGGTCGTTATGTAGCTTTGCTAACCCACTCCGGTTCACGAGGCTTTGGCGCTACTATCGCAGGCCATTATACCAAACTGGCTAAAGACATCTGTAAATTACCTAAAGAAGCTGCAAACCTGGCTTACCTGGATTTAAACACTGCCGAGGGACAAGAGTATTGGATTGCCATGAATCTGGCTGGAGATTATGCCTCAGCTTGTCATGAGGTAATCCATAAAAGATTGACCAAAGCCATTGGCGCAAAAGTTTTAGCCAAGGTAGAAAATCACCATAATTTTGCCTGGAAAGAAATGCTTGATGGGGAAGAAGTCATTGTTCACCGAAAAGGTGCAACGCCTGCCGGTAAAGGCGTGATGGGGATTATTCCGGGAAGTATGACCGCACCAGGATTTTTGGTCAGGGGGAAAGGAGAGATGAGTGCAATTAACTCTGCATCTCATGGTGCTGGTAGACAAATGAGCCGGACAAAAGCGATTCAATCGATTACGAAATCAGATATGAAAGCCATTTTAAAAGACCATAATGTTACTTTAATCGGCGCAGGTTTAGATGAAGCGCCAATGGCCTATAAAGACATTAACAAAGTGATGGCAGCACAAACTGAACTGGTTGATGTGGTGGCTAAATTTGAGCCAAAAATGGTGAGAATGGCGGATGATGGAAGCAGGGAGGATTAGTTGGGAGTGTAGAGTCTTTAGTCCAAAGTCCTTAGTCGAAATTCTAAATTAACCTCGTTGGTTTTAAAACCTGCGAGGTTTTTTGTCTTATATTAAATAAAAATTTAGAAGAACATTGGTTCCTGCCTGTTATCCCAAAAGAAAAGAACCTCAATCCTATCTGATTTAATCTCATAAAATACAGAAGAAAGTTTTTTAATTAATCCTTGTCGGATATTAGGATCAAATTCGGTCTCTTTATAAATGAATGGCGAATTGCCAATTAATTCCAATGTTTTGATGGTATTCTTTTTAAAATCATTTAATGCTTTTGCCTCTAGTCTTTCATGTATTTGAGCACAGATTGACTCAAAAGTTTTTAATGCTGTTTCTGATATGATTACAGGCAGGGGAGCCATCAGATTGTCGAGATTTTCTCTTTAAATTCTGCTAAAGAAATGCTTTTCCCTGCTTTGATGTCATCCTGTCCTTTTCTTATTCCCGACTTAACATGATCAGGTAAGACATCGCTCTTTTTTATTTCATAAGGAACTTCTAAAGCCTTAAGAAATGCCTTTAAAGCTTTTTCTTGTATTTTGTCGGGATGTACAAGGTAAGTTTCCATACTAATGTGATTTTGAACTAATATACAAATTTAAAGATTATTAAATAAAACATATACAGGCCGAAATAGTTTCTAAGCATGGCGTGAAACGAAAAATCCTCATCAATTAATTTTGAAGAGGATTTTCATTTTTTGTCTAACAGATCGGCACAAGCTTAACTTAAATAAACCTGATTGACGGGAAAAGCTCCCGATTTTTCATCGGGACTTGTACCAAAAAGCAGGACTGCAACTACCGATGAGCACTACAATTGCTTTCCAAAAAACTTTTATTGCACTATAGGTTATAGATAGCTCTATTTCAGTTTACTCAAAGCGGTTTTAATTCTCGGCAACATGTCTTTAATATCCTGTAAAGTACAAGCACCTACTGACGCCCTGAACCATGGCATGCTATCTTCATTTCCAAAAGCTGAGAATGGCACTAATGCTGCACCTGCTTCTTTAATCAGGTAGAAATTTACATCTGCACTGTCTTTTAAAACCTGACCATCTTCAGTTGTTTTTCCAATATAATCGATTTTAATGGTTAAATAAATGGCGCCCATTGGCTCCACCGCATCAACGTTAAATCCTGCTGCTTTTAGCTCGTTAAAACCATTATAAAGCGCATTTAAACTATCCTGAATCTGACCTTTAAAGCTGGTTAAGAAAGTATCAACCTGTGTTTTATCGTTAAAATAGTTTGACATGGCAACCTGCTCAGCTTTTGGTGCCCAGGCCCCCATGTGGCCAACCAATGCCTTCATCCTGTTGATGATATCTTCAGGACCGAAACCCCATCCTACACGCACACCCGTTGCCGCTAAACATTTTGAACTACCATCTACAAAAACGGTAAATGGCCTCATTTCCGGACGTAAAGAAACCGGATTTACGTGCTCTTTACCAAAAGTTAAAAGCGAATAAATCTGATCATACATCATGTACAATGGTTTTTCATCTGCACCACGGGAAGCATTTTCTTCTAAAACTGCATCACAGATTTCAGCAAGCGAATCTGCATCGAACATAGTTCCGGTTGGATTTAACGGCGAACATAAAGCCAATAAAGTTGCACCTTTTAAATGCGGTTTCAGTTGCGCAGCTGTTGGCATAAAATTATGCTCAGCATCGGTTTCTACGGCAATGGTTTTAGCTGAAGTTAAGTGTGAATAGTGGTTATTATTCCATGATGGAGCAGGGAAAACTACAGTATCTCCCGGATCAATCAAAGCCAGGTAAGTAGCATAAATCAATGGACGCGACCCCCCAGAAACTAAAATACTGTTGGTATTATATTCTAATCCGAATCTGTCTTTCAATAATTCTGAAACGGTTTCGCGTAATGGCAAAACACCATCAGCTGGTGGGTAGTTAGTTTGATTGGCATTGTATGCATCAACAATTCCCGCTTTTAATTCGGTTGGAATCGGGTAAATATTTGCATCAAAATCGCCGATGGTTAAGTTGGCGATTGAAGCGCCTTTGCGTTTCATTTCGTTAACCTCGTTACCAATTTTTATAATTTCTGAGCCAATTAATGAACTGGCCAATACTGAAACTTTCATATGTATATATTGAAACTGCTTTTAGCAGATTTATAATGCTTTAATTATTTTTTGAAGTTCTTTTTTATCGATACTACTCTCTTCCGATTTATCATATAAGGTTAGCATATTGATAACTACACCATCTTGCATATTTGAAACCAGATATGTTATTATTCTAAATCCACCACTTTTGCCTTTACCCTTGCTCTTTATTGCTAGTCTAATTTTATAGAGGCCTGCACCTAGATCATTACCCTGTTGCGGATTCTCGAGAAGTTTCTCTTCAAGTTCATAGAGATCTTCAACTAAAGAAAGATATTTCTTTTTGTAGACTTTGGCTTTTCTAATAAAAACATCTGAATAAATAACTTCATTGGCCATTAAATATCTTTTAAACTTAAAGGCTTCCGTTTCCCTTGCTGCATTTCCTTAATTTCTTTTAAGGCTTGAGCAATTTCAGAGGTTATCTGACTTGTTGGCTCAGATTTAACTTTTGCACCAATTTTGCTAAGGAATTCTTTTACAAAACCTGCGTCTTTATCCTTAATTTCTATTGTTAAAGTTGTCATAATTACAAATTTAGCAAAATTTATTTAACCAGATTTTCAATTGCTTTATTCACTTTCCCAAAGCCAAACTGCGACAGCACATCCTGCATTGCTTCACTAATCTGCTCATTACAAAGGTTGCCAATGCTTCCTTCGTGTGTATGATGTATCTGGCCAGATGGGGTAAAAGTACCATTTTCTATCTGTTCGCCAACAATTTTATAAGCCTCTCTAAATGGAACACCTTGCAACGCCAAATCGTTCACTACTTCAACGCTAAACAGGTAGTCGTATTTTTTATCTTTCAAAATATCATCTTTAATGGTGATGTTCTGAAACATGAAAGTAGCTATTTCCAAACATTCGTTTAAAGAAGTAATAGCCGGGAAAAGATTTTCTTTGAGCAACTGTAAATCGCGGTGATAACCGGACGGTAAATTGGTAATCATCATCGCTATTTCATTTGGTAAAGCCTGGATTTTATTACAACGGGAACGGATCAGTTCGAAAACATCTGGATTTTTTTTGTGCGGCATAATGCTCGAACCTGTAGTGAGTTCTGCCGGAAAACTGATAAAACCAAAATTCTGGTTGATGAACAAACATACATCCATTGCCATTTTAGCCAAAGTTGCCGCCACAGCACTCATGGCCTGAGCCAAAATTCTTTCGGTTTTGCCACGGCCCATCTGTGCATAAACCACATTATAATTTAAACTTTCAAAACCTAATAGCTCAGTGGTTAATGTTCTGTTTAAAGGAAATGACGAACCATAGCCCGCAGCAGAACCCAATGGATTTTTATTGGTAATTTTCCATGCAGCAAGCATCAGCTCCATATCATCGGCAAGACTTTCGGCATAAGCGCCAAACCATAAACCAAATGACGATGGCATGGCAATCTGCAGATGTGTGTAACCTGGCATTAATTTGTCTTTATGTGCATTGCTCAGTTCAATTAACTGGTTAAACAAAGTTGACGTTTGGTTAACCATATCTTCGATACAGGCCCTGAAAAACAATTTCAGATCAACCAAAACCTGGTCATTGCGCGACCTGCCACTATGGATTTTTTTGCCCGCCTCACCAATGCGTTGGGTAAGCAACCATTCTACCTGCGAGTGTACATCTTCTACCGTATCGTCGATGGTGAAATTTCCAGCTTCAATTTCATTGTAAATGTTTTTCAGTTCTTGCTGAACCGTTTTCAATTCATCAGTAGTTAGAAGATTGATGGTTTCTAACATTTGGGTATGTGCTAATGAACCCAATACATCGAATTTTGCCATTTGCAGATCCAATTCGCGGTCTTTACCTACCGTAAAACTTTCTACAAACTGATTTACATCTATATTTTTTTGCCAGATTTTCATTCTTATGATTGCTCTATTTTATACCTGCATGAAAGCAGTCGAAATACCCGCAAAAGTACAATAAATAGATTAGAATTAGGAATGAGATTGGTTTGTAACTCACATTTAAAGGTCAACAAACTCAAATTTATGTGGCTTCTCCTAATTCTTGGTTTAAAAGCTTATTTTCGTATAAACTTAAACTTATTATGAAATCCCTAAAACTGTTCTCCACCGTTTTTTTATTGCTTGTTATACATCACCTACAGGCACAGGAAAAACCAGCATTAGGCTGGAAAGATGTTTCTAAATGGACCTTTAACAGACCTGCAACTTTATCGCCTAATGGCGAATGGATCGCACTAGCTAGCGGACCGGTTGAAGGAGATTTAAAAATGACAATCAGAAAAACCAACGATACTTTAAGCCGGAGCTACCCAATTGGAGCAATGGCCAACAGCATCTCATTTTCAAACGATTCAAAATTTGCTGCTTTTAAGGTTACGCTTAAGGATAGCGAAGCCAAAGTGGCAAAAAAAACAAATAAACCTGTTTATGATAAACTCTTGCTTGTTTCATTGAGTGATAATAAACAGACGACTTTCGAAAAGGTAAAAAGTTTTAGTTTTTCTGAAAAATCATCTGAGTGGATTGCCATACAATTTGCACCGGCAGAAAATGCTTCTAAAGAGAAAGATGCCCCAAAAGGTACCGACGTATTGCTTTATAACCTTATCACCAAAAAAAGCTACAACCTTGGTAACGTTTCAGAATTTGCATTTAACAAAACAGGAAGCCAGTTTGCTTATGTTATCGATGCCACCGGTCAAAACGGGAACGGTATTTTTTTACGCGACATGAAAACAGGTATCACCACGGCACTCGATAATGATAAAGCGGTTTATCAGAAACTTGGGTGGAATGAACAAGGAACCGCATTTGCCTTACTTAAAGCCAATAAAAACGACAAATATAAAGATGACGTCTACAGCATGCTTGGTTTCAACAAAATCAACGGAGATTTAACGAACAAAGTAATCTATAATGGTATCGACGATAAAATATTCCCTGCAAATATGGGCATAAACGCTAATGCTATACCATTTTGGTCTGATGATCAAACCGTTTTGTTTCTTGGCGTTAATACGCTTACCAAAAAAGAAGAAAAAAAAGAGGAGAAAAAAGACGATAAGAAAACCGATACCCTGAGCAAATCGAAAACAGAGGTTAAAAAGGATGATATCGAAAAGCCCGATATGATTATCTGGAACTGGCAGGATAAGAGATTGCAATCGGCCCAACAAACACAGGAAACGCGTGATAAAAACTTTAGTTATTTAAGTGCTTACCGTATAGCGGATAAAAAATTCATTCAGCTTGCGGATAGTAATATGCGCTCGGTTAATGTAAACCCGAAAAGTTTATACGCCATTGCATACGATAATTCGAAATATGAATTAATGGGGAATTTAGATGGACAAAGTTATGTGGATGTTTATGTGATCAATCTTAAAACCTTTGGGAAGAAATTACTATTCGAAAAAATGTATGCTTCTAATGGTGGAAGACTGGTAATTGCACCAAACGGAACTTTGGCCAGCTATTATGTTGACGGTGTATTTTATAGTATCAATCTGGAAACTGGAAAAATTTCCAATCTTACGGGCAAAATCAAGTCTTCATTTGTTGATGAATTAGATGACCATAATGTAATAAAACCAGCTACTGAAAATTTAGGCTGGTCGGCCGATTCTAAATATGCATTGATTAAGGACAATTATGATTTATGGAAAATCTCTGCTGACGGAAATAGTGTTACTCCATTATCTGATAATTGGAAAAGCAAGAAAACCGAGGTGGCAAGCCGTTTCCGTGTAGATGCAGACGAGAAAGGTGCTGATTTAAGCAAAGACCAGTATTTTGCGATATTCAATACTAAAACCAAGAAAAATGGCATTGGGATTTTATCTGCGGGTAAATCTAAAATCAACATTTTGTTCCTGGATGACAATGCTTATCAAAGTTTTGCAAAAGCCGAACAAGCTAAAATTTTTACTTATACCAAAAGTAATTTTCAGCAATCGCCAGATTATTATGTAAGTACAACGGGTGATTTAAGTGCTGCAAAAAAAATAACTACGAACACTCCAGATCAGGCTAAATATGCATGGTCTTCAGGTGTAAAGTTGATTGACTATGTGAGTGCAAATGGCGACAGTTTACAAGCGGCCATTTATTTACCTGCCAATTATGTTCCCGGAAAAGCTTATCCTACCATCACTTATATTTATGAAAGATTAACCGATGATCTGAATACCTATACCATGCCTACATTTCCTGGCGGAGGTTTTAACAAAGCAATGTACACCAGCAATGGATATGCGGTTTTAATGCCAGATATTAAATATAAACTGAATGATCCGGGTATGTCGGCAGTGGCCTGTGTAGTGCCTGCAGTAAAGGCAGCCATTGCTACCGGAATTGTAGATGAAAAAAATGTAGCCATCCATGGTCACTCCTGGGGCGGTTATCAAACTTCGTTTTTAATTACGCAGACCAACATCTTTAAAGCTGCAGCAGCTGGTGCACCATTAACCAATATGATAAGCATGTACAGCTTGATTTACTGGAATAGCGGTGGCACAAACCAAGCCATTTTCGAAGCCAGCCAAGGTAGGTTAACGCCTGGTTATTGGGATAACTGGGATGCTTTCGCACGCAATTCGCCAGTATATCATATCAAAAAAGTACAAACGCCTTTATTGCTTTTACACAATGATAAAGATGGGGCTGTAGATTTTACTCAGGGTATTGAATATTATAACGGTTTAAGAAGACTAAACAAACCCGTAGTGATGATTACCTATCGTGGCGAAAACCACGGGATTGCAAAATTACCAAACCGTAAAGATTATGCCGTACGGATGATGGAGTATTTCGATTATATGCTTAAAGGGAAATCTGCTCCTGAATGGTGGAGTAAAGGTGTAAACCGGTTAGATATGGAAAAACACTTAGAAGCAAGGGCTTTTGATGGCGGCGAAGAGAATTAATTAATAACATATTAACAAAAATGGCGTTTCAGATGTGAAACGCCATTTTTGTTATTTTAAAAGCGATAACCTATCCGCAAATGTAGGTTTAATGCCAAATCATTTTCGTCTTTTAGGTAACCAGCACTTTTTGCAAAAATCCTTCTGTAACCTAAACCAATACCAGTTTCATAATTAATATGTTTACCAATGTTCCGCCTCATTCCCCAGGTGGGCACAATCGATAAATCACTTACGATACTGATATTTTTGTAATTTGAGATCACAAACCAATCAGGATGATAACTTGTTTTTAACGAAAGGAAATTGCCGCTATTGCCATCAATTCTTTTCGATTTTGATTTTCTTTTGTTCAAGTTATAATACCATCTCGGTTCGGCAGTAATTACCGGTGTAAAAACATAACCTGTTTTATCATAAAAAGAACCGCCCCATATTCCGCTATCAAAACCAAGTTCAGCTCTTAAGGCAATCTGGTTCGATAATCTTGACTCATTATGTACCCATACACCTAAAAACCCAACCTGAGCACCAAAAACTGATTTTTCAACACTTGAATCCTGGGCTTTTGAAGTTTTAAAGAATAAAAACAGAGATAAAATGATGAGCGTTTTTTTCATGAATATTTGATGTATTATAAAATTATTTACCGTTGATTACCGGTTTCAGCATGTTTACGTATCCTGCTACACCTTCTGCAACCTCATGCACGTATAAAAATTCGTCAGCCATGTGTGAGCGACCAGAAAAACCAGGGCCACATTTTACTGAGGGAATATCCAACAAAGCCTGATCGGATGTAGTTGGCGAGCCATAAGTGGTCCTTCCCAATGCAACCCCAGCCTGAACAACCGGATGGTTTTTATCAATTGATGATGGTTTTAAACGAATAGAACGTGGGGTAACATCACAGTCAACATTTGCCCTGATGATTTCTAAAACTTCTTCATTGGTATAAGCATCTGTAACCCGAACATCAACTGTGAAAGTACAATTTGCCGGCACAACATTGTGTTGCGAGCCTGCATTGATAATCGTAACGGTCATTTTCAACGGGCCGAAAACATCCGATACTTTAGGGAACTGATAATTCCTAAACCACTCAATGTCTTTTAAAGCTTTATAAATGGCATTCTCTCCTTCTTCGCGGGCGGCATGCCCAGCTTTACCGTGTGATACGCAATCTAACACCAACAAACCACGTTCGGCAATGGCTAAATTCATTTCTGTCGGCTCGCCTACAATCCCGAATTCAAGTTCGCCTAAATCAGGCAGAACCAGTTCCAAGCCATTATTACCCGAAATTTCTTCTTCGGCAGTTGCTGCTAAACAGATGTTATATTTTAGATCTTCCTGCTCGTAATAGTACAAAAACGTACCAATTAGCGAAACCAGACAACCACCGGCATCATTACTGCCTAAACCGAATAATTTGTCACCTTCAATTGCAGCGTCATACGGATCGCGGGTATAACCAGAATTAGGCTTTACCGTATCATGATGTGAATTTAGAAGCAATGTTGGTTTAGCCGAATCAAAATATTTGTTGTAAGCCCAAACGTTATTCATTTTACGCTGGATCTTAATCCCTCTCTCTTCCAGAAACTGCGCAATTAAATTTGCCGTCCGGTCTTCTTCTTTACTAAAAGACTGGATACGGATCAATTGCCGCAATAAATCCAGACTTTCTTTTTGTATATTTTCTAGTAACATAGTATCAAGTAGTTGGGATCAAGTATCAAGACATTGAGTCTAAACATACTGTCTTTTAACTTTCAACCCCTTTAAATATTGGCTAGGTAAATCTTCCATTTTACCTTAACCATTTTACATTATGCCTTAGCTCTCTTTGGTATACAAATTCCCCGCTTTTAAAGCCGAAAGTTTAATACCCTTTATTAATGACGAACTAAAACCATTGTGTTCCATTTCGTTTAAGCCGGCAATGGTACAACCTTTCGGCGAAGTTACCTTATCTATTTCTGATTCTGGGTGTGTTCCGTGCAATAAAAGTAAATCTGCCGCTCCCTTAGCCGTTTGAACTGCCATTTTTAAAGCCTCATCAGCGTGGAAACCAATTTCTACACCACCTTGCGATGCAGCCCTGATAGCCCTTAAAAAGAATGCAATACCACAAGCGCAAAGTGCTGTTGCAGAAGTCATTAAATCTTCATTAATTTTCACAACTGAGCCTACGGTTTCGAACATTTTAGTCACACTTGCAATATTTTCTGCTGAGGCATTATCGCTGGCCATACAGGTCATGGATTGGCCGATGGCAATTGCCGTATTTGGCATTACACGGATCACTTCAACATTTTCGCCTAATTTTTCTCTCACCGCAGCGCAGCTTACACCCGAAATTACCGAAATAACCAGGTGTTTAGCCGGAACAACCGAAGTCTGAATTTCATCCAAAACCGTATTTAATTGTTGGGGCAGAACGGCTAAAATCACAACATCCGCATTTTCAACGGCTTGTTTATTGTTATTGCTAATATTAAAACCAGCTTCTGCAAAAGATTTTAAGTGGTCGATATTTCTTCGGGTAAGCGTAATGTCGGCTGCTTGGGCAAAGTCGGCTTTTACCAAACCTTTTGCTAAAGATAAACCGATGTTTCCGCTACCAATGATGGCTATTTTTTTTGACATGATTACTAATTTTTTCTGCGGGTTGACTACACAGATGATTTGATTACAGATTTATATTTTTTCCTTCGGTTTTGAAAAGCAATTTCAGTAATGCTATTGATGTTTCAGTCCTGCTATTCATTACAAGTCCCGATGAAAAATCGGGAGCTTTCCATTACTATCAGGTTTAGTTTACAAAAGCAGTGGTTAATCGGTTTCTTTTTCCCTCTAAATGTCTAAATAATCTACCACCAGAAATCGAAAACCACAAAGAATTATAAAGCCACTTAGTGTCTTGGTGGTTAAAATTTTTAAGCAATGAGTTTGTGCGCCTCGCTAAAACCTTACATCTTCAACCTTCCTGCCTTCAACCTCTTTTCCCTCTACCTTTATTTCAGCATTTTGGTCCCAAAAGTGCCATTAGCAAGCTCAGCAAGTTCATCTGCTTTACCAATATATACAGCCGAAACTCCTTTTTTAATGGCTTCGAAAGCATTGTGTAATTTAGGTATCATTCCGCCTTGCACCGTTCCGTCAGCTTTTAAACCTTCAAATTCATCTGCTTTGATTTCCCTAACTACTGAAGTATCATCATTTACATCTTTAAGTACACCTTTTTTCTCGAAGCAATATACCAAACGCGTTTCATATAAACCCGACATTGCCACTGCAACCGAAGAAGCAATGGTATCAGCATTGGTATTTAAAAGTTGTGTATTACCATCATGTGTAATCGCGCATAAAACAGGAACCAACCCAGCCTTTAACAGGCTATCTAAAGTTGAAGAAGAAACAGAATTTTCATCCAAGTCACCAACAAAACCATAATCAATTACAGCTCCAGCCATAGGACCAGCTTCCGGCCCATAAGTTTTAGTGCTAACCGGTCGTTTTTTTGCTTTGATCACATTCCCATCAGCACCACTTAACCCAATGGCATTGCTACCTTTGGCCTGTAGTTGGGCAACCATATTTTTATTGATCAAACCTGCATAAACCATGGTCACAATCCGCAATGTTTCGATATCGGTGATTCTTCTCCCCTCAACCATTTTGGCTTCAATACCTAACGATTCGCCCAATTCAGTTGCAATTTTACCTCCACCATGCACCAAAATTTTATCTCCGGGCAAAGCCGTAAAATCCAATAAAAACTGATGCAGGTTTTCTGAATTATCGATTACGTTTCCGCCGATTTTTATGATAGTGAGTTGTTTATTCTTCATTTTTATAGAAAATTTCTGAAAGCTGGTGTAGTTTTTCTACAAGCAACTTTTTATCAATGAGTTTAGTTTCATAATCTGCAATTAAAGCCGGTGACAAATTTCTAGCTAGCGCGTATTCCACAACTTCAACATCTTTGCCTTTGCACAATAAAACACCAATACTTGGATTTTCATGCGGCCGTTTAACATCCCTGTCCAAGGCTTCGAGATAGAAATTTAATTTTCCCAAAAATTCCGGTTGAAATTCTTCTATCTTCAATTCAAACAAAACCATACACTGCAAATCGCGGTGATAAAACAATAAATCTGTATAATAGTCTTTATTTCCTACCTGCAACCTGTATTCACGCCCCATATAAGTAAAACCCTTTCCCATCTCTAATATGAAACTCTGTAGGTTTTTAATTAGTGCGTTCTGCAGGTCATCTTCTGAATGGATCTCGGGTAAAGCCAAAAACTCAAAAATATAAGGATCCTTAAAAATTCCTTGGGGCAATTGTTTAGCTATTGCGTGTCCAAATTTATCACTAAGCAGGGTCCGTTCAAAAGTGGCTGAATTTAACTGACGCTCGAGTTCTCTTACCGATAATTTCTCTTTAATAGAAGTATGGATATAAAATAGCTTTTCCTCTATAGTTTTGGTCTTGTTTAAAATATGTAAATGAGAAGACCACGGTATTTGTGTCAACACTGTTGTCACAAATTTATCAAACTCATTATCAGCATCTTGAAATTGTGTCAGCAATGTTGCCACGATTTCCTTATCACTATAAACTTCATAAAATTGTTTCATCCTATAAAGTCCACGACGGTTAAATCCCTTTAACAGAGGTTGTTTTTCTACGATATAGTTTGCTAAATCATTAACAGTTCCATCGCCCCATCTGCCATTGGCAACCTTTTCGGAAACAATTCGGCCAATATTAAAATATAACATTACTAATTCTGCATTTGCTTTACTGTAAACCCTATTCCGAGCTTCAGTAATAAGCAAAGTAATCTGCTCAAAATCTGATGTTATACTTTTTATTGACTTATTCATTCTGGTTAGTCATAATTACAATTCTTCCAGTATCGCTTTTATAACAGCCTGTGCAGCCCACAATCGATTTCCTGCCTCATGGATAACCAATGAGTTTGGTCCATCTAAAATTTCAGATGATAATTCCAAATCACGGCGAACTGGTAAACAGTGCATAACTTTTGCATCATTGGTAAATTTCAACTTTTCGTTATTCATCATCCAACCGTCCGGGTAAGTTAATACTTTACCGTATTCTTTATAACTGCTCCAGTTTTTCACATACACATAATCCGCTCCGGCCAAAGCTTCCTCTAAATTATATTGAATATCGGCCTTTGGAGTAAAATCTTCAGAAAGTTCATATCCTTCTGGTTGGGCAATGGTAAAATCGATCATACCTTCAGCCTGAGCTTTACACATCCATTCTGCAAACGAATTTGGTACTGCTTGTGGCAAAGCCTTAACATGCGGTGCCCAAGCTAAAACTACTTTTGGTTTGCGTCCATCAGGTTTTTTCGTCCAGGTTTCGTGTATGGTAATAATATCGGCAAAACTTTGCAAAGGGTGGCGCGTTGCACTCTCTAAACTCACTACGGGCACGGCACAGTATTTTACGAATTTATTGAAGAAATCTTCGCTGTAATCCTCTTCTCGGTTGTTCAACTTTGGAAAGGAACGTAAACCCAGGATATCGCAGTACTGTCCCATTACAGCTGCCGCTTCACGGATATGCTCAACGGTTGAACCATTCATTACCACACCATCCTGTGTTTCCAAAGCCCAGCCTTCTTTATCCATGTTCATCACCATTACATTCATTCCTAAATTTAAGGCCGCTTTCTGCGTACTTAAGCGGGTACGTAAACTTGGATTCATGAAAACCAACCCCAGTGTTTTGTTTTTACCTAAATCCTGGTGTGCATAAGGATCTGCTTTTAACGCAAGTGCATCATTTACAAATTGTTTGATGCTTGGAACATCGTGTACGGAAGTGAAAAGTTTCATACTTAAGGTATAAGGTTTGAGGTGTAGGGTTTAAGGTTTTTTCCCTCCACCTGCTCTTAAAAATTTCAAAAAAGAAATTAGCATTGCCCTAACTTCATTAATTGCTTGGTTAACTTCTAAATATTCTTTTTCGCTTATGTATTTCAATTCTGAGGCACATAAGCAACAATAATCTATTTCATTGGTTGAGCCTAACGCAGTATCTAAAAAGTGGGCGAAGTCCTTATCAGTAAATCTCCCACATCCTTCAACAATATTTAAAGGAATAGATAATGCTGCTCTAGTGAGTTGAGACGTTAATTCAAACCTTTCTTCTTTTGGAAATTTAACAGCAATATCCTTCTTGATAAGCATATTTAATTCATGTGCCTTTTTCCAAACATCAAGTTTTTTATAGTCTCTCATCACCCTAAACCTTATGCCCTACACCTTTTACCTCTTTTTCAAAAGCCGCCAAAAACTCATCAGCATGTGCTTTCGTTAAATTTAAGGCTGGTAATAAACGGATCACGTTCGGTTTTGCCTCGCCGGTAAAAATATGGTGTGTAAACAATAATTCTTTTTTAACATGCGCCAGTTCTGCAGGTAGCTCAATACCGATCATTAATCCACGGCCACGTACTTCTACCACCTGCTCAAATTTCTTCAATTCGGTAATTAAGTAGTCCCCTACTTCTTCGGCATTTTTCATCAGGTTTTCTTGTTGCATCACTTCTAAAACAGCTAAAGCCGCAGCACAAGCCAGATGGTTACCGCCAAAAGTTGTACCCAGCTCTCCATGCCAAGGTTTAAATTTAGGCGCGATAGAAATTCCGGCTACAGGAAATCCATTACCCATTCCTTTTGCCATGGTATACACATCAGCTTCAACACCCGAATAATCGTGCGAGTAAAACGAACCTGTACGCCCATAACCACATTGCACACTATCGGCAATATATACCGAATTATATTCATCACAAAGTGAACGTATTTTTTGCAGAAAACTTTTTGAAGCTTCTTTAATACCCCCAACACCTTGAATGCCTTCGATAATTACCGCAGAAATATCATTTCCCTGTGCTTTGAAAGTTTCTTCTAAAGCCACCTCATTGTTGAATGGCAAAAAGATTACATTTTCGGTTTGATTAACGGGTGCTACAATTTTGGGATTATCGGTTACCGCAACCGCTAAAGAGGTACGTCCGTGGAAAGCGCCTGTAAATGCAATTACTTTTTTTCTGCCGTTGTAAAATGAAGCCAGTTTTAAAGCATTTTCATTTGCTTCGGCTCCAGAATTACATAAAAACAGCTGAAAATCTTTTTTACCGGAAACTTCACCCAATTTCTCTGCAAGCTGAACCTGTAAAGGGATTTTTACCGAGTTAGAGTAAAAACCAACCTTATTTAACTGATCGGTTAAGCGGTTTACGTAATGTGGATTGGTGTGACCAATAGAAATTACGGCATGACCGCCATATAAATCTAAATATTGTTGCTCATTGGCATCCCAAACATTGCTGCCTGATGCCTTTGTTATTTCTATATCGTTAAGTGGGTAAACGTCGAATAGTTGCATTTTTTTGAGGTTTTTTGTCATTCTGAGGAACGAAGAAT